>ERZ808035.1047-NODE-1047-length-17201-cov-5.947209_pt1 | contig 17201 bp, 14 predicted proteins | sample MGYA00380189_ERZ808035 | MGnify/ENA primary metagenome ERZ808035 (study PRJEB31490, sample SAMN06133407) | mouse gut metagenome | isolation source: M5_1 | host: mice | place: China: Chengdu | collected 2015-05 ...
CGGAAGTGCTGGTGTGGCTGCGTTTTCAGAATCTGGCCGATCTGACGGCACAAGGACTACGAAATTATGGTATGCTCAGCGCGGAGGAAGAGGAAAACCTGTCCCGTTTGTCCCGGATTTCCGGGCAGCTCTTAGAGATATCCAGAAAGGAACTTCGGGATGAGACGCTGACGGATGATGAATATGAATTTATCAGAAGTTATGGCGGCAATATTGAGCATTTCTGGATGGAGACAGTCAAAGATGCGACCGGTGGAGAAGGGGCATATACGCAGGAAGCGCCGGCGGCGCTGGTGGTAGATATTGCGACGGATCCCAATGGTGAAGTGCTGGAAGCGGGCACCGGAGATCCTTCTATCATTTATGTGGTGGTGAAGGTGGATGGCAAGGTGAAGATCGCCAGCGGCAGCGTATATTCTTTCTATCAGTTCAGGTGGCCCATGGAAGACCGGCTGACGGATACCAGATGGCGTCAGATGATGGGAATCCAGCAGAATGAGGAAGGAATGTGGGAGAGTGATCCGCCGGCCGGGCATCCGGAGTGGACGAAAGAGTATCGGGTTATCTATGACTGGGAATAGTACGAAGTAGTCGCGGAGGGGACATACTCGGAAAGCATGTGTTGTCGGGAAATTTATTATGAAAGTGAAACGAAAAGTCATAAAAATCATATACGGTATTGTGGCGCTGGTGTGTACCGGCGCCGTTTTGTATATGCTGTGGCGGGGCGGAGCGTTTCTGCCGGGGTGGATTACGTGGGAAAACGGAACGCTGTGGGATGCGGACAGGCAGTATGAGGTCATTCTTGCGCACAAAAAGGTGAAGGTACGGCAGAAGGATAATGTGATCTGGACTTCTCCGGGCGGTCTTAAGGTTCAGCAGGTGCAGGTAAACGATATCGACAATGACGGGCAGGACGAACTGATCCTGTTGTGTTGGAGAATCGGAAAGTACGGTAAGAGCAGGCCCTTCTGGGTGGAGCGCAATGAACAAAAATGGTCGCAGCATATTGCCGTGTACGAATATGACGGGGAAAAAGTGAAGACAAAATGGATGGCTTCTGATATCGGGTTTGAAGTATGTGAAATCCGGGCAGACGAAAGAAAAGAGCACAGCGCGGGCCCGGACAACAGGCTGTTTTTGACAGACCGGAAAGGGCAGCTGACCTGCTGGTTCTGGGATTCGTGGGGATTTACAAAGGAAACCACAGAGGTATCATTTGTGGTCTTCGGTGATAATCTGATCCATAAACCGATCTATCAATATGGCTTATATCATGATGAGAAATTTTCTTTTTTATATAAAAATATGAAAGAGACGATTACAGAAAGTGACATATCTGTCATTAATCAGGAAACGCCGCTCACGGATGACCCGGCGAGGTACGGAGATTATCCGCAGTTCGGTACGCCGGTGCAGGTGGGGGAGGCTATATCGGAGGCCGGATTTGACGTGGTTACGTGTGCAACAAACCATGCGCTTGATCAGGGTATGACGGGGATTGATTTTACCAGACGATTTTTGGAAGACGCGGATATCCTGTGTCTTGGGATACAGAGTACGGACGAAAAAGTATATCAACCATATGACATTATTGTCAGAAACGGGATTAGAACAGCAATGCTTAACTATACCTACGGAACCAACGGGATTCGGATTCCTGAGAAAAGCCCGAATGCGGTACATCTGCTGGAAGATGAGGAACGTATCCGGGCAGATATCAGCAAGGCGAAGGCAGAAAGTGATTTTGTGGTGGTTTTTGTTCATTGGGGGACGGAATATGCAGAGAAACCGGATGATTTTCAGAAGAAATGGACACAGATTTTTCTGGAATGCGGGGTGGATGTGACAGTCGGTACGCATCCCCATGTACTGCAGCCCTATGAACTGCTTCGGGATGACAGCGGCCATGAGATGCTGGTGTACTATTCCATTGGTAATTATATCAGTGCACAGTCGGAGAAATCCTGTGTAAAAGGGGGCATGGCGGAATTTACGGTGTCGCTTACGAAGGATGGATACCGGATCACGGAGTACGGGTTAAAGCCGCTTGTGATTACATGGGAAGAGGACAGAAAGTGTGTGGTGGACTTCCTGTGACAGCCGGCGGCTTTGTGTGCCGGCGGCAGTGCCATGCAGTACAGCGTACAATGTAACAGTTCAGCTTTCGGCTTCACTGTCACGTCTGATGCACACAAAATGCTTCAAAGTCGCATTTTGGTGTTTGCACGACTCGCAAAATTGCACACAGAGCGATTTTACTCACGGAATCGTGCCAGACTGACTGTTACCATACAATTACAATACGGCAATATACAGACTTGCAAAAAATAAAAAAGTATAGTATATATAAATATGACAAGGAAGCCACAGGCTGAATTGAAACTATTAACAGACCGTAGTGTAACAGAATAACAGGGGCGCTGGACGCAAGTCCGGCTGAGATGCAGAAGCGTAGTGCCGTTTCCGGTCCCTTGAACCTGATCCGGGTAATGCCGGCGTAGGAAGAATATTCGACTTGATCGCAGTCTGGCCGAAGGCCGTCTGTATCTGTTCTGTAAGAAGAATAGCTGTCGTTTTTTTCGTACCGCGTTATGCCTGAATGCACTGCGGTACTTTTTTTACGGAGGAAACGACTATGACACAAAAAAACAACAAAATCCGCGCTCTGGCAGAGGGCGCAATTATGATTGCTGCGGCGACTGTACTGGGATATTTTCGGATATTCCGCTTTCCTTTCGGCGGTTCCATTGATCTGGCGTTAGTCCCGATCCTTGTTTACTGTCTGCGCTGGGGGCCCAGGTATTCACTGATGTGCTGTTTTGTCAACGGCGTGCTGCAGTATTTTCTGGGAGGGGGCATTGCTATTTCCTGGCAGTCCATGCTGCTTGATTATGTGGTGGCTTATACGCTCGTATTTTTATGCGGTTTCGGTTCAGGCAAAAAGCTCGGCTGGCTGTGGGGGACGATTCTGGGCTCTTTCGGACGCTGGGTTTCACTTACACTGTCCGGCGGACTGCTCTGGTATATGTATATGCCGGAGACATTTCTGGGACTGCCTATGGTGAATCCGTGGATCTATTCCATGCTGTTAAACGGTGTGCTTGTGCTTGCCGTGATGGCAGTGAATCTGGCGGTGCTTGGTATTATGCAGACTGTGCCTGCTCTCCGGAGACTGGTATTGGCAAGGCAGATCACGGGAGAAATACAGGCAGGGTATGATTAAATCCGAAACTCTCCGTCATGTGAAATACAGTTGATCTGTGTGAAAAATCCTGTATCATTCAACTCTTGCAGAAGCAGGTCTTTTTCCTTTGTGCGGATCTCGATGATCAGCTCGGTCTCACTGTTTTTGGTGGAGCGGGCTTTTTCTTTATAGTATTTGCAGTGTCCGCCGATGGCATCATAAAGAGAATCGTAGTTGATCTTCTCGTGTATGCCGCGCAGCATCAGCAGATCAGGTGCTTTTGCACCGGGAATCTTATCAATCAGGAACAAAAGAACCGTCATGATAAAGGACAGGACAAGGGCGAGGACATAGAGTCCGACACCGACGATGATTCCGGCGCTGATTGCCCAGAACAGGTAAAGCAGATCCAGGGGATTTTTCAAAGCGTTTCGGAATCTGACGATGGAGAGCGCACCAACCATACCAAGAGAAACAAGCAGATTAGACTGCATTGCGATCATGATGGCGGCCACGATAACGGGCATTCCGGCCATGGTGATATTCAGATCTTTTGAATAAAAGGCTGTTTTGCTGGAAAGCTTATACACAAAAAAGATATAGACACCTACCAGACAGGCGATCACAAGGATCAGGATAACTGTCTGGGCTGACATGGTGGTTCCGCCTCCCAGCGATTCGTAGACACTGTTTTTGATAACATCTTTTACTGACATTCTTTTGTCCTCCCATTTTTTAGCAGGTTTCACTGCATATTCGAATTTGTGATTATTTCTGGTAACGTTCCCGGCAGAGCTGGTACTTGGAATAGGCCGACTGCAGCGGGAAATTAAGTTCCAATAATTGTAGAATGAATCCGGGGATCAATTCATCGTATTTTATTTCCAGAACGGCATCCTGGTCACGCAGATGGTCGTAGAGGATGTCCGGTGTGCCGAAAGCCTCGATCTGCCGGCTTGCCCTCACATTCCGGTCAAAGGTGATGCGCACATTGCCGGGAGTATAGATGAAGGCTTTTCGCTCGTAGGTGACGATTACCCTGGGGCGAAGGAGTTTTGTCTGTATTGCCAGATTGAACAAAAAGCCAGGATCTTCCGGGGAAAAGGAAGACCGGATACATTGACCGTTCATCAGGCTGTGCAGTTCTTCCGGCGTAATGCCGCGGGACAGTTTACGGATCCGGTTTCCTCTTTTTTCCTTGACTTCAAGCTTGATGGCGGCGAGGGAATCGTTGTAAATGCGGATCCGGTACTTACGGCGGTGGTAGCTGCCTTCCTGTGTGTCGCGCAGGCAGGTATCCGCGAGATCGTCAAAGTAGAGACTGACAACCCGGTAGCCCTCGGCGTCGTTTTCGTTGCTGTCCGTTCGAAGTACGGTATTCAGCCGCTCTTGCAGTTCATACATTTCTCCGGGCGCGCAGCAGTATTTATCTTCTGCCCGAAACATATTCGCATCCATTGGTTTCTCCGTTTCTTTATAATATTTTTGTGGTAAATATTCCTTACAGCGGGCAGGGAATGTAACGTTCTGCTGCACTGCCTGATTCTTTTTTCTTCTGATAGTTATCAGCTATCGTCCTTTTCAAATACAGCCTGCAGAGATACGTCCCCCTCAGCGAGAGAAACGCTCAGTTCCGTTCCGGAAGTGGAAGAGCCGTCCGACCGTGACCAGCCGGTAAAGTGCCAGCCGTCATTGGGCGTTGCGTATAGGGTGACGGGAAAATCGCTGTAGTAATATCCTTCCCATGCGCTGCAGTCTTCCAGTTCGGCAGTATTCACGGTGATCCGGCCGCCTTCGGGATCGTTTGTGCTTATGCTGATGCGGTTCAATGTCCCCTGAAGCTGAAATGTCCTTGCAAGACTTTCCAGTGCGAAGGAAGCACGCTCCTGAAAAAAGGAATCAATCTGCCCCACATCATTGCGGTAATTTTCTGTATGATAGGAAGCATCATAAAAACGCTGATGGTCTTTTATGATCTGAGTTTCATAAAAATCGCTCCACCGGGTCAGCATAGGGTGGATTCTTTCATAGGAAAAAACAGTGTTGGCAAGATCCATAAAGGTGATGCAAAACTGTCGCCGGAAGGATTCGTTGTCCAGCAGGCTGAGTACTACCGGATCTGTCAGAAGAGGATGTTCCGCCATCCAGTTTTCCCGCCCTTCAGTGATATTGCTGTCTGGAAAGATGCATTCATCCAGATCAAAGAGCATATAACGCCATTTGCCGTCGCTGTAGGGAGTATCTTCCTGGGTGGTTCGCCATAGAGCAGTATTGTAGCCAAGCCCTACATCCCGATTATCCAGATAAAGATTAATACAGCAGTAGTCGATCAGACTCTGAATATCTACCAGATCACAGGCAAGAGCGTAGGTATCATCGTAAACAAGATCGCACTGTGTTATCACGTCCTGCATGTACTTGTAGGCTTCCATCGTTTCGGCAGAGGAAGTGACAGCATTGCCGGATTTGACCAGCATAATGCTGTCGGGGTCCAGACCGTAATGAAGGGCAGGATATTCGGCGTTGTATCTTTCCCGGACGTTATATATGCCCCAGTACTCTCCGTTCAGAAAGACTACACAGGGGCTTGTGTCCTGTGTGCTGACGCTGCGCCCGGAGACGGCTGTTTCCAGAAAGGCGTCCAGAAACTTAACGCCGTCCCCGTTGCCGCCGCCGTTTCGCAGTTTTATGGTAGAGCAGTCTATGTCCGTTCCGAAAAAGTCGTAGGGAACGGTTTCGCTGTCATTATAGATATCCCGTGCAAAAACATTGAAAGATTTCTGCGCGGAGCTCCTGGTGGAGTTGCCGGCGATCCGGATCCCCATATTCTGTGTGAAAAGATGCGAATGGTTTTCATCGAAATAGGACAGCGTTGCCTTCCGTTCCCATTCTTTTCCGCGGTTAAAAGCGTTGGAGGCCATATAGCGGTAGTGGATTTCTCCGTTTTCATCGGTGTATTCGTCGAGAATCTGGCCGTCTTTCATACCGCCGTCTAACAGATATTCTTCGTATTTTGCCCCGTTGGCATAGATACCGGTCTGTGCGTCAAACAGATCTTCAGGATCTGCAGTCAATGAAATGACAGGCATATGGGTGTATTCTGATTTTGCATCATAGCCGACAAAAAAGGTCTCTGTGACGGTTTCACTGATCCGGTTGGCAGAGGGATTGTAACAGACGGCGCGGACAACCACGGCCTTGTCTACAGGAAAATCAGGGGTATAGTCTTTTGTCGGTGCCAGATCGGTCCGGGCGGCATACAGGTTGTCCGTCCGGCTGATATCTTCGATGCGTATGGGATTTTTGTAAACCAGTGAACCGGCATCCGGCTCACTGCCGTCTAAGGTATAGTATATCTTTTCACCGGCAGGAGAATACAAATGAAGGTCAAAAGCTTCCTCATAGAAGCCGCTGGTAGTTTCAAAAATCGGTTTGTCCAGAGAAACAGCGGGAAGAAGCCGGGCATTCTGATTGGAACTTCCCAGCGAAGCGCTCATCACGGACCATTTGGACTTTGCGTCCCTGATCCTGCCGTAGCTGGTGTCATAGGAAAGGGCAGGAACGATCACCTGATCAAGATAACTGCCTTTTGCAGAATCGATCAGAAAAAGTTTTTCGCCGTCTTTGGAAATTCGAAGAGGTGACTCTTTGTTCAGCCAGATCAGTGTGTATCCTTTTGCGGGAACCTCCATGCCGTCCAGGGCATACTTCTCCGGCTCTTTATCGTCGTCCGTAAGGAAACAGCCGTCGAGGGAAAAGGTGTTTTTTCCCGGATTATACAATTCTATACAATCAGAGTACTCACCGTTTTCGTCGCATCCGGCCGCAAAATTATTGCTGCAGACTTCGTTGATCACAACACAGGGTGTCTCAGGACGCAGGCACGGGATTACGGCAGCCAGTGCCAGAAACCCTAAAAGCGGGAGCATTCTTTTCAAAAGTTCTTTTTTCATGTAAGGTTCTCCGGATTATTTCCTGTTTTCAGTACCGGCGTGTAGAAAATGCCGGTTGAAGGCATCAGCAAAGCATTCGGTTTCGATGCTGCTGATTAAATATTAATGTTAGCATATCATGTGTGAAATGACAACCCGTTATGCGGACGCGTGTTGCGTGGCATCAATCCATTCCAAAACCGTATTCGATGCGGAAGGGCCAGGCAGCAGTCGGCACTTGGGCTGCAACGATGAAACGAAGTACAGAGCAGATCTCCTACAGGCTCAGTCTGCATGTTCTCGCGGATCTGCCATGACATGAACACGGGATGAAAGATTTCATGAAAGTAAGAGGAGATATTTTGTGGAAATATGACAAATACTGACACGCGTATTGGAGCATTCTGACAGTAAAAATGAAAGAAATTTCTAAAGTAACAGTAGCTATTGAAATATTTTTACAACGTGATAGGATGTGCTTGTAAGGGGGTAAAAAAACATGAATGAAAGAGTCACTAATCTGAAAGGAAAACTGATCGTGTCCTGTCAGGCGCTGCCGGATGAACCACTGTATTCGTCATACATTATGGGAAGAATGGCGCTGGCGGCGAAAGTGGGCGGTGCCGGCGGAATCAGGGCAAACACGAAGAAGGATATTGAAGCGATCCGGGCGGCGGTGGATCTGCCAATCATAGGAATTGTAAAGAGAGACTATCCGGACAGCGATGTGTATATTACACCGACCATGCGTGAGGTGGAAGAATTGATCCAGGTGAAGCCGGATATCATAGCTGTGGAGGCCACTGACGACCTCAGACCCGGCGGTGTAACGCTGAAGGAGTTTTACGATCAGATCAGAGAAAAATATCCCGATCTTTTATTGATGGCGGATTGTTCCACCGTGGAGGAGGCTGTCAGGGCGGATGAACTCGGATTTGATTTTATCGGAACCACGATGGTGGGATATACGGCACAGAGCAGAAACGACCACATAGACCGGGATGATTTCAGGATTCTTCGCACCATTCTGGAAAGAGTCAAGCATCCGGTGATCGCCGAAGGAAATATCAATACACCAGAGAAAGCCAAAAGAGTGATCGAACTGGGAGCCTTCTGTGTGGTAGTGGGGTCCATCATCACCCGGCCGCAGCTGATTACGAAAGCTTTTGTGGAGGCCATGGAGAGTAGAGATTAAGGTTTGAAATTTTCACAATCCGCGTGCAGGCGCGGGCCTGGAAGGAATGGAGGATCACGATGAAAAGCAGAGAAGTCAGAAATACGAAATTTGCATATAAGGTAAACCTTCCGCTGATCATTTTTCTGGGAGCGGTGCTGGTGTTTCCACTGCTCTGGGGGATCTGTGTGAGCTTTACCAACAAGACCATAGGCGGAGAAGCGCATTTTACCGGTTTGAAAAACTATGAAAAGCTGATCGGTGACCCGGAATACAGACGCTCCATCATGAATACGGTGAAGTTTACGGTTTTGTCCATCGCTCTTAAGACCGTGTTTGGCATGTTTATGGCGCTGTCGCTGAATCAGGAGTTTAAAGGCAGAAATATGGTGCGGGCTTTATTGATGATCCCGTGGACGCTGCCCAATATCGTAGTGGTTTATAACTGGCGGTGGATTTTCAATTCCAGTGGCGGAATCGCAAATTATCTTTTAAAGTCCATGCATCTGATCGACAGGGATCTGGTGTGGTTCGGGTCGGCGGGACTGGCGCTGTTTACCGTGGTGGTGGCAAATGTGTGGAGGGGCACACCTTTCTTCGGTGTATCCATACTGGCAAAACTGCAGACCATTTCCAAAGATTACTACGAAGCGGCGGATATTGACGGGGCGAATCTCTTTCAGAAGTTCCGGTATATCACCTTCCCGGAGGTAAAGGATGTAACAATTCTTTCGGCGCTGATGAGTACCATCTGGACCATCAATGAGTTTGAGACGGTGTATCTGCTCACCGGCGGAGGTCCCAACGGCTCCACAGAAGTCATGAATGTTTACAGCTACAAGACGGCCATGCGGAGCATGATGCTGGGAAGGGGTATTGCGGTGGCGGTTCTGGCCATGCCGGTACTGATGATACTGATCGGGCTTCTGACGAGAAGAATGCTTCCGGAGGAAAAATAGAGGAAACCTGTCTTTGGATTATGAGATGCTGCAGAGCAGAATCATTTGCGAAGCAGAATCATGGAGGGCTGAGCTGAAAATGAAACAGAACAATACAATTAAAATAAGAAGAAAGAGGATCAGGATACCGGCGGCAGCGGGAAGAATCTATATTGTGATCAGTCTGATTGTGGCGTTATTTCCGATCTATTGGATGATTAACACCTCGTTTAAGACAGAGTATGAGATTTATGCGAAGACACCCACTCTGTACCCCCATACGTTCACGCTGGATGCCTACAAGTATCTGCTGGGAGAGACAAACTTTTTAAACAGTATGAAAAACAGTCTGGTCGTGGCGGCGGCGGTTTCCCTGTTTTCCATTATGGTCGCCTATCCGGTGGCTTACACGCTGGCGCGGGTGAAATTCAAGGGGAGAAAAGTATTTTCCAAAGCCATACTGTTTATGTATCTGCTGCCCACCTCGGTGCTGTATATTCCACTGTATATGCTGCTGGCAAAGCTGCATCTGACAAACAGCATCTGGGGACTGGCAGTGATCTACCCCACTTTTACGCTGCCGTATATATCCTGGATCCTGATTCCACACATTGCGGACATTTCGAGGGAATTGGAGGAGGCGGCGGAGGTGGACGGCTGTACCAGGCTGCAGACCATGTACCGGATCGTTTTTCCGCTGGCGGTTCCGGGAATCGCTTCCACCGCGATCTTCACCTTCGCCATGTGCTGGGGAGAGTATCTGTACGCACTGGTAAATCTGACTTCTGTGGACGCACAGACCTTCCCGGTGGTCATTTCCGGACTGATCTTCGGGGATATGCCGGCATGGAACCAGCTTATGGCGGCGGCGGTGCTGGCGGGAATCCCGATTATCATTATTTACATGCTGGCATCAAGCACGCTGGTGGGCGGCAGAACGGCAGGCGGCGTGAAAGGATGACGGTACGGACGGGAAGCCGGTACATGTATTTGCCCGCAGGAAAGCGGCAGACAGAAAGGACATATCTATCACAGATATGGGCGCAACAGAATAAACGGAATAAAGAACAGAATAATAATAAAAAGGAGGACAATATTTATGAAAAAGAAATTATGGGCGCTTATGATGGCAGCAGCCGTGACTGTATCTGCAGTGGGCTGTGGAAACGGAAAGGATCCTGCAAAGGAGGCTCAGACACCCGGACAGGAGAATCCGGCAAAGGATGAAAACAGTGCGGCAGATGCAGCGGAAAATGCCGGTGCCGCAGACCACGCCGGCAAGACGATCACGGTCTGGATCGAGAAGATTTTCAGTGACGATGCGAATGCGGCGATGGAGGCAAGGCTGCGGCAGTTCGGTGAGGAACAGGGTGTGACGGTCAATGTGGAACTGATCGGTGCCACAGATTTCATGACCAAGCTTAACGCTACCATCGAGGCGGGACAGAATGTGCCGGATATCATTTCATCCAGCACGACCAAAGTATTGAATTATTATCCCAACATTCCCTGTCTGGATGTTTCCGGGCTGGTGGAGGAAATCAACGGGGAGCGTCCGTATATCACTTCCGCGCTGGAAGGAACGCAGATCGGCGGCATCCACTATTATGTGCCTTATGACAGTTCGTCCTGTATGATGTTTGTCAGAAAGGACAAGCTGGCGGAGGCAGGAATAACCGGGATGCCGGCTACCTGGGACGAGGTCTTTGAGACGGCCAGGGCGATCAGCGATCCGGACAATGATTTCTATGGACTTGGCATGGGATGCGGGGAAAATGATGATGATGACGAGAACACGCTGCGTCAGTACTTCTGGAACGAAGGCGGTTATCTGCTGGATGCAGAGGGGAATATCACGGTGGACAATGACGTGATCAAAAACTGTGTGACAAACTGGGCAGAACTTTATCATTCGCAAGTGATTCCACCCGATGCCATTACCTGGGACGCAGGCGGTAACAACAGTTCTTACCTGGCGGGACGTACCGGTATCGTGTTCAACACACCTACGCTGTACAATGCCATGAAAAATGATGAGCAGTATGCGGAACTTCTGGAAAATACGGCAGTTCTTGCACCGCCGGCAGGTGCCGACAACAATGTGTACATGAGTTATCCCGTGGGATTCAGTATCATGAATACCTGCAAGGATGTGGATCTGGCCTCGGATGTGATCAAATATGTGGCTGAAAAAGAATGGTATGACGAATATATTGCGAAGATTGCACCTATTTACGCACCCGTATTCCAGGATGCGGAGAACAGTCCCCTGTGGACGGAAGATGAAGTAAATGCACAGGTATTGAAATATGTGCAGAGCGCGACCGGCTACTACGGGTATCCTGTGGCAACCATCAGCGGGCGTTCCGTTGCGGCAAAGCACTATTTTACCTTCCCGGTGGGCAAGATGTTCAACCAGGTGGCAACTGGAGCGGCTTCCGTGGAGGATGCAGTGGCGAAGATTGCAAGTGATCTGGATGATTTTAAGGATATGGTAGGAGAATAAGAGATGAGTACGAAAGTATGGATGAATTTTGACCCTGAAAAGGTGGATTTAGATTATCTGATCAAAAGATTCCGGGAATCGGGGTTTGAGGTGGAGGCCAAAGCCGTGTCTGTGGATGACACGGCGGCGGTTCTGGCAAAGGCGAAAAGTGCGGATGTGGTCATCGCGGCAATGGAAAAGTGGGACGAGGAAAAGCTGGCTGCGGTGGCGGGTAAAGTGAAATTTATCCAGAAATACGGCACCGGACTGGATACCATTGACCTGGAAGCGGCCGGCCGGCACGGCATTGCGGTGGCAAACGTGCCCGGTGCCAACGCCGCTGCTGTGGCGGAGGTTGCGCTGCTTCATATTCTGAATGCAGGCAGAAGGTTTGTACCCTGTGTCACGGGAGTTAAAAATGGCGGATGGAACTGTACCATCACCGGCCGGGAACTGGACGGGAAGACCGTGGGACTCCTTGGATACGGGCGAATCGCCAGAAACCTGGCCAGAATGCTTGGCGGTTTCCGGGTGAATATCCTGGCTTATGATCCTTTTGTACAGAGCATTCCCGAAGAAGAGGGCGTGGTTCTGGCGGCTTCCGCGGAGGAACTGTTCGAGCAGTGTGATATCGTAAGCCTTCATATTCCGAGTACGGAAGAGACCAGAGGAAGCGTGGACGGCAGACTTTTTTCCAGAATGAAAAAGGGCGCCTGCCTGATCAATACCTGCCGGGGGGATGTGGTCAATGAGAAGGATCTGGTGGAGGCTCTTTATAGCGGCAGGATCGGGGCAGCAGGCCTGGATGTACTGGCAGAGGAGCCGCCCCGCAGTGATAATCCGCTGCTTTTGATGGACAATGTATTCATTTCTTCCCATATGGGCGCGGAATCCTTCGAGAGCGGCAGGCGTTCACAGGAGATTATGGGAGAAAACGTGGAACTGTTTGTGAAGGGAATACTCAGTGAAAACGTGAGGAACAAAGAGTTTCTGGGATGATTGCGGAAACGGTCTGTCAATAGATTTCCGTCTGTCGGACGGGCGGATGCGAACCGGAAGAAAACAGGGTGCTATATGGTTAAAGGAGGTTGTGTATGGACGTATCAAAATTCAGCGGGATTTTCCCGGCATTCTATGCATGTTATGACGAGGACGGGGAAGTCAGTGCCGACCGGACCGGAAGACTGGCCGGATATTTATTAAAAAAGGGTGTGCAGGGGCTGTATGTGGGCGGATCCTCCGGTGAGTGCATTTACCAGAGCGTGGAAGAGCGGAAGAAGACGCTGGAAAATGTAATGAAGGCGGTAAAAGGCAGGCTTGTGGTGATCGCTCATGTGGCCTGTAATAATACAAGGGATTCGCAGGAGCTTGCGGCTCATGCACAGGATCTTGGCGTGGATGCCATCGCGGCGATTCCTCCCATTTATTTCCATCTGCCGGAACATGCCATTGCACGGTATTGGAATGATATTTCCGCGGCGGCACCGGCCACGCCTTTTATGATCTACAACATTCCCCAGCTTGCAGGAACGGCGTTAACCATGCCGCTGTTCAGGGTGATGCTCCAAAACCCCATGGTGGTGGGTGTGAAGAATTCTTCCATGGCGGCGCAGGATATTCAGATGTTCCGGGCTGAGGCAGGAGAGGGGCATGTGATCTTTAACGGGCCGGACGAACAGTTCATCAGCGGGCGTGCAATGGGAGCCGCCGGCGGAATCGGGGGAACCTACGGTGTGATGCCGGAACTTTTCCTCAGGATGAACGAACTTCTGGAAAAAGGAGAAATTGCACAGGCAAGGGATGTTCAAGATGCAATTAATCGTGTAATATATAAGATGTGTGAGGCACACGGTAATCTCTATGCTGTCATCAAGGAAATTCTGAGGATCAATGAAAATCTGGACATCGGCGGGGTAAGAAGCCCCCTTCCTGAACTGATCCCGGAAGATGGAGTTATCGTCCGTGAGGCGGCGGAAATGATCCGCGAGGCGACAGCAGGATTATGAAGAAATATATATGTATTGATATAGGCGGAACCGAGATCAAATACGGACTGCTTTCGGAGGCGGGTGTCTTTATCAAGAGCGCCAGGACTCCTGCGGAAGCGGCAAAAGGTGCCTTGTGCCTGATGGAAAAGGTGGAGGGGATCATTCAGGATCTGCTTTGTGCGGATACGGCCGGAATCGCAGTTTCTACTGCGGGAATGGTAGATCCGGTGCGGGGAAGAATCATCTATGCCAATGCCAATATTCCGGGATATACAGGAATGGAGATCAAAAAACGGCTGGAATCGGTCTTTCATCTTCCATGTGAGGTGGAAAATGACGTCTGCTGCGCAGGAATTGCGGAATATGCCTCCGGCGCGGCGGCGGGCAGCTCTTCGGCGGTCTGCCTGACTGTTGGAACGGGCATAGGGGGATGTCTTCTCATAGAAGGACAGGTTATGCACGGTGCCGGGTATACGGCAGGATCTGCAGGTTATCTGCATATGCCGGGCGGCAGGAACTTTGAGGAGACAGCTTCGGTGACAGCCCTGGTGAGGCGGGTGGCGGCGCAAAAGCAGGAATCCACAGATGTATGGGACGGCAGGAAAATTTTTGCAGCGATTGAAAAACAGGATCGAATCTGTATCCGGGCTGTAGATGAGATGACGGATGCGCTGGGGCTTGGTATTGCGGATATCTGTTATCTGCTGAATCCCCGTGTGGTGGTGCTGGGCGGGGGCATTATGCGGCAGGAATCCTATCTGCTTCCGCGGATCCGGGCGGCTATGGACCGGTATCTGGTTCCTGCCGTGGCAGACCAAACCAGTCTGCGGGCGGCGCAGCACCATAACGAGGCAGGTATGCTGGGAGCTTTTTATCACTTTTTGGGCAGACAGCGGCGCACTTAATTCAGAAGAGGAGATCAAATGTCAGATAATAACAAGTCCATTGTTCCGGCCATAGAGGCCAGATATGACAGTATGACACAGGCTGAAAAGCAGATCGCCGATTTTTTTATTACAAACACGCAGGACGGTGACTTTACCATCAAGGAACTGTCAACCAGAATCTTTGTGTCCGAGGCTTCCATATCACGGTTTGCGAAGAAGTGCGGTTTTGACGGATATCGGGAATTTTTGTACCGGTACAAGGAATCCCTTCGGGAGAACAGAGAAGAGGCGGCTCTCTGCACCAGAACGGTTATGGATACTTACCAGGACCTTTTGAACAGGACGTGCTGCCTGATGGATGAGGCGCAGATCGCACGCATTATACAATATATGAACAGCCATAAACGGGTCATAGCCTGTGGAATCGGCAGTTCCGGGCTGGCAGTGAGTGAGATGGAAAGCCGATTCATGCGTATCGGTGTGGATATCGATTCTCTGCAGGACGCTGATCTTATGAAAATGCAGGCTGTTTTTCTGGGCGGGGACAGTCTGATCTTCGGGTTCAGTATCAGCGGGCAGACCGAGCCGGTGCTGTATCTTCTGCAGGAGGCTCACAAGAGGGGCGCGAAGACGGTGTTTATCACAACCCGGGACAGAGATTACTACAGATCCTTTTGCGACGAGGTGGTGCTGACCGCCTATTCAAAACATCTGGAAACAGGAAATACGGTCTCACCTCAGTTTCCGCTGCTTTTGATGATTGATGTCATCTACAATGAATATGTGGATCAGGACAGGAAACAAAAGACCGCACTGCACGGCGATACGCTGCGTGCCCTTCAGACAAGCATCGAGGATCCGGAAGAGATGCCCGGAGCGGGTGCACAGGGAATAAAAAGTGCAAGGACTTATCCGAAGAATATTATGAAGATATGATGTGAGCCGGTTTTGGCGGGGCAGCCCGCTTGAACCGGCTCCTGCATTGTGCGGATTGTTCCGGCCTGTTAGCGGCTCCGGTTTATTGTGGATTGCTCTGGCTTATTTGCTCCGGTTTATTGTGGACTACTCCGGCCTATCAATTGTTCTGGTTTATTTGCAGGAATTGTCCATGGTGTGGTATACTGATAGCCGGTGACAGATCAGCTTATGAAATAACTTAGGAGGATGGAAAAGTGGAAAGAGAAAAACTGGGTTCGCGGATGGGCTTTATCCTGCTGTCTGCGGGATGCGCGATCGGAATCGGAAACGTATGGAGATTTCCCTATATTGCGGGATTGTACGGCGGAGGCGTGTTTGTGCTTTTTTACCTGCTGTTTCTGGTGGCCATGGGAATCCCTGTCATGACCATGGAGTTTGCGGTAGGGCGTGCCAGCCGGAAAAGCATTATCAAGAGTTTTACTAAATTGGAGAAACCGGGACAGAAATGGCATCTGCACGGATATCTGGGTATGGCCGGAAACTATTTGCTGATGATGTTCTACACTACAGTGGCGGGCTGGATGCTGTACTATTTCTACCAGATGCTGACGGGCAGATTTACGGGAAAAGATTCGGAGCAGGTGGCGGGCATGTTTCAGGAGATGCTGGAAAGCCCCGGCGTGCTTACCACGGTGATGGTGATCGTTGTGGTGGCGGGCATTCTGATCTGTTCCTTCGGTCTGCAGAAGGGTGTGGAGCGGATCACCAAAGTAATGATGAGCCTGCTGCTTGTCATTATCATTGTTCTGGCTGTCCACAGTCTGACATTGGACGGCGGTATGGAAGGACTGAAATTTTATCTGCTTCCTGATTTTGAGAGGATGGCAGAGGTTGGTATCTGGGAGACGATCACAGCGGCCATGAACCAGGCGTTTTTTACCCTGAGTCTGGGTATCGGCGCAATGGCCATCTTCGGCAGCTATATTGATAAGAAGCATACACTGCTGGGAGAGTCCGTGAATATTGCTATTCTGGATACTTTTGTGGCGATCGTGTCGGGTTTGATTATCTTTCCAAGCTGCTTTGCCTTCGGGATCAGCCCGGATATGGGACCCAGCCTGATCTTTATCACGCTGCCCAATGTATTTAACGGAATGGCAGGCGGAAGGATCTGGGGCACACTGTTTTTCGTGTTTATGACATTTGCGGCGTTTTCTACGATTCTTGCCGTGTTTGAGAATATCATTTCCTGCGGCATGGATCTTTTCCATTGGAGCAGGAAAAAGTCATGTGTGGTCAACCTGATCGCGCTGCTGGTGCTGTCCATGCCCTGTGTGCTGGGTTACAACCTGTGGTCTGCATTTCAGCCGCTGGGAGAAGGAAGCACGGTTCTGGATCTGGAAGACTTCGCGGTCAGTAACGTGATTCTGCCCATCGGATCGCTGTGTTATCTGCTGTTCTGCGTATCCCGGTTCGGCTGGGGGTTTGACAAGTATCTGGAAGAGGCCAATATTGGGGAAGGTCTGAAGATACCGAAGGGACTGCGGTTCTATATGACCTATATTCTGCCGGTATTATTACTGTTTTTGATTGTTTTGGGGTGGATCGGGTAATGGTTACAATTCACACCTATGCCAGATTTCGCATTAATTTACGGTTATCCAGTGTGAATTGCAACGATGATGCACACAA
>ERZ808035.1050-NODE-1050-length-17176-cov-6.217089_pt1 | contig 17176 bp, 17 predicted proteins | sample MGYA00380189_ERZ808035 | MGnify/ENA primary metagenome ERZ808035 (study PRJEB31490, sample SAMN06133407) | mouse gut metagenome | isolation source: M5_1 | host: mice | place: China: Chengdu | collected 2015-05 ...
AATGAAAGATAGTGCGTCTTTTCATTCCCTCTTTTTCCTGTTTTGTATTGGCTCCATCCGCTGTGTCAAGGGTTGCCCTACGGCGTATCGCTTCGCTTGCCCCTTGACACGCTATGTTTTCGTCAATATGACCGCTATTGGCTTATATATTCTGTTCAAGGAATCTTCATTTTGAAGACACGTTGAAGACAACGTGCGTTCCTCCTTGATTTTATGGGCTTTCCGGGGCAAAAAAAGGTTCGAGTCCCGTCTCGCGCTCTGGTCTATGAGATACCTGGAGAACATCCAGGTATTTTTGTTTGCAGTTACAGTTGGTTAGATATCATGTGTTATTAATTCTTGCGATATGATAGTCGTGGATCCTGTCGATCCGCTTTCTGGCATATTTGTGCAATGCTTCAAGTTCCGCTGCATCGTCAGTAAGAAACATTCGGTTCATTTCTCCTACCAGCAGATCATATTCATTGTGTACCTCTTTTTCATTCATCCGGTTCACCTCCCTTCAGCCTGAAATCAAGCCCCTTATGCATGTAGCCGAGAAGGGCATTATAATTGTCCGCATAGGTTAAGATATAGTTGCGTTCTGTTGTCACCATCTCGGAATGTCCCAGAAGGTCGCTTATGTATCTGGTCGGCATACCGGCAGCGTGCAGCATGGTGGCAAAGGTCTTACGGATCATATGGGTGTTGAAATACTTTATGTCGCAGAAAGAGCAGAGCCTGCGCAGTGTCCGGTCAAGGGAACGTACCAGGATCGTATCTTTTCCGTCATATGCCAGGAAGGGGCTGTCATAACCTTTTGCCAGATGGTGGGCCTTGAGCCTGTCAAGGATGAAAAGAGCTTCAGGGAGCAGCGGGATCTCACGGACGGAATAGACAGTCTTGAGGTCCTCCACCACCGAATAGACCATGGATCCGCTGCGGTTTCCGTCTTCGTCCCGGCTGTAGGCTTTGGTTTCTGTCCGGCAGATCCGGATGACTTTCCGTTCCTGATCCACATCCTGCCAGGTAAGGGAAGCAAATTCACCCACGCGCAGGCCAAGAAAGAAGTTCATGGCAAGGCAGAGGCAGGCAGAGCGTTTCAGCGGGTAGATATTCCGGACAATGACCATATGCAGCAGCTTCTCAACATCCGCCTTGGGGACAGCAAAGTCCTGGTGGCAATCAGGCATGATCCTGCCCTCCGGCACATAGCGGCGGATGGATTCCCAGTCAAGCAGCCTGGCACCGCCGAAGTTCAGATGTCTTGCGTAGGACATGACGTTGTTTGCGATCTGGAAGATCCGGCTGAATTCCTTGGAGGTGATGTTTCCGCGGCCGATGATGATCCCGGTAAGGAAGCGGACAAAGGCGGATTCATCCAGGGAAGACACATTGGATGCGGCAAGACCGGAACCGGCATAATAACGGTTGTAGGTTACTTCGATGCGGTCACAGCTCTGGGCACGGATCACGTTCAGCTTCATCCTGAACCACTGCCTGTAAATTTCTTCAAATGTCTTTTCTTCGATCTCCGGGAGGTTAACGGCGCCGCTGCTGATCCCAAGGTCGATCCATTCGTTTAAGTTCATGCTGTACCTCTTAAAATGTGTTTTTGTATAGAGCTGGTAAAACTGCACAAAGCGGATATGCTTACTGGCGCCGATCGGAGGACCAGTTTCATTCTGGATTATGCATATGTGCTAAAACCGGAACAGCGGATGTGCTTCAGGATATAGGATAAAGGCTTTCCGGCAGGGGCTGCAGGGCTGCGTTTTGCCCGGAACCCCAGCGCCCATGGGTTCCCGTCCCGGGCAACCGGCTGCGCCGGCCACTTACGTCTGAAAACCACGGTCAAGGAAAAAGGGGGAGGCACAGGCGGAAGGACAGGGGGCGCTAACGCTCTGCGGCTGTCACGGAAAGCTGTTCCTGCAGGTCGATAAAGATCAGGCCACTGTCCTCTTCCTCTTTTTTCTCTTTCTCCGGCGTGGCGGACAGTGACAGCGGAATCGTGGGGCCCCTTTTATCCCCACTCATCCGCTTTCCCTGTCCCGGGGCGTCAAAGTGGTTGTAAGAATCATAGACAGAGAACAGCTTTTTCGATCCGAAGAAGAAGCTTCCTTCCAAGCGCTCTTTAATGGGATACCAGCGTTTTACAGCCACATACAGGTTGTCATGGGTGAACAGGCCTACAAAGAAACCGATATATCCAAAGCGGCTGACTTTCCGGTGGATCTCTTCATACTCGATGAGACAGCGGACCTGGCGGTCAAGCATACGGTCAAACTGTGCGGCAAGGATGATGTCATAACCGTAGTGCCGGTGCTGGGAGAAAAAGGAAAGCCATCCCTGGCGGCTGATGTTCTGCCATTCACGGCTGTTAAAAAGGAGCTGGGCTTCATCTATGACCAGCAGAATCTCGCCTTCCTTCAGACGGCGGCCGAGGTGGAAGGAAAGTTTCCTGGAAAACTGCAGGAGCCGTTCCGGTGTAAGGCGGTCATTCATGACAAACAGGTAGGTTCCCTTATGCCGGCCGATGGCTTTCATGTTCACGTAAAAATTTCCGATGATCACGCGTTTATGCATTTTCAGGCGGGAGCGGATCTCTTTTGCAGTGTGCAGGCTCTTGCCGCTGCCGGGCGTGCCGGAATACAGTTCTATCATATAGCACCTCCGTTATGATAATAGTTTTACCCAGCGTGCTACCACGCTCCATGCGTAATAGGCCGCGATGGCAGAAAGCCACAGGCTTCCCATTTTGAGAAAGTCCCCTATGGGCAGGACCCAGTTGATATATCCTAAAAACGGAAGGGATCCCAGTTCACTGATGACCGGTGAAAAAGGGGATAGCGGGAACAGGGAAAGCAGCAGCGCGAGGAACTTGTCTAATAGTTCTTTCATGAATGCGAGCATAACGTCACCACCTTATCACTTTTGACGTGGCAAACATGAGGAAGATAAGGAAGCTGACTTTCTCACAGGTCCTTATTACCTTCGCCACGTCATCAAACATGGAAAGATCAAGCTTTATGTCTTCCCGGTAGTCCAGGGCGGGGATCACGACGGGGATCGTGAAGCATGGGGCGGCCGGTTCTGCATCCAGGGCATCCAGGAGGGCAATAAAGTCAAAGGGGATGCAGAAGGGGAAGATGCTGCGCAGGTCAACCTGGTAATCAGAGATCTGGGTGTCCGGATCCGGGTCAGTTCCCGGGTCTGGTTTCGTTCCTGGGTCTGGATCAGTTCCCGGATCCGGTTTCGTTCCTGGCTCCGGATCCACTATCACATCCTGGGCAGTTTCTTCTACAGTGCCCGTCATTGTATCGATAAAGATCTGTGTATTCACATCAGTATCAGTCTCGGTTTCCAGCTGCGGCTTGATCTGTGTATGGTAGCTGCCCTTCATTTTCTCGTACAGATCCAGCATAGAAGAAGCAGTTAGCTGTTTTCCTGTGATTGGCGATAGAGTAGCAGGGATTACAGACGATAACAAAGAATAATCCAATTTTTCCTTTAACAAGTTCAAACACCCCGTATAATCACCAGTACTAAGAAAATGGACAACAGAATCTTCATCGCCAAATACCGGAAAATTTAAATGATACCAAAGAGTGTTGGAAACCCCATTAATTCCGACAATGCCATTACCAATAGAAGCAGAGGAATAATCCAGGTAATTACCATTGCTATCATATCTACCGCCGTAAAAATGTATGGAGTTATCAGAATATAATGCACAATGGGAATGCTGGTTGCGCCCGTAAAAAGATACATCATAATGCCCTCCACCATCAGTACGTCTTGGGCCAACCGTTCCATGATACCAGTAACCATATGCTGTTTCACCAATCTGGCCAGTGTAAAAAAGAGATTCATCTACATCGAAATAGACAGAAGGGTCCACGCCATCGATTTCTCCATTAAACAGGCTGGAAACCGTAGCGGAAAGGGCCGTGAATACGCTGCTGCCAAGAATAAATGATTTTATCCGGCTGAACTTAGGTTCTTCCGGTTCTGGATCATCCGGATCAATATTATATGGTGGCTGTGAAGCGCTCCAATGCTCCAGGCTATCATATACAAACCATGTGTTAACACCTTTTAAAGTCACATCGGGAACTGTTATTGTACCGTCTTCCACACCGGCAACAAAAGCATTCAGGCTGACCTGTGTGCCGTCCGAAAGCGTCACGATTCCAAGACCGGGGGAACCGGCCATCAGGGTATCGTGGAGCGTGCCCATGAATGACTGGAATGTCAGTTCATTTGACCTGTAATCGGCCACGACATCAGCAGCTCCGCCGGCAACAAGCCCATCCATCATAAGACCCCACAGCAGTATGAATATTTCTGCTGAAGCCTCTGCGTCAACCGGGACCGCTGATGCTTTCACAGGGAGTGGGTACAGCGGCAGTATTCCGGTAACCAGAACAATTGTAAGCAGGATACAGGAAATTCTCTGCTTCCATGCCGGGATGGATGGTTGGTTTGTGTTTATCAGATGTTTTCTTTTTTTCATTTTCATAAAATCACCCTGTTTATTTTTAGCAGAATTCCGGAAACAGAAAGGGCCGGGGCGTTTGATAACACCTCAGCCCGTTCCGGCATGACCTAAGCTTTGATCCTCTTAATCCAGCCGATCCCGTATCTGACACAGACACCGGTAGCTACTACAACAACGATCGCAGGAACCACGACAGCCAGGACTGCAAATGCCTGGGCCTGGGTTGTATCAACGGAGTCCTTCATAATGCCGACAATATCGAAGCTGGCAGCGTCACCGCCTGCTGACACAGCTGCGGGAAGGGCTGCAAGTTTTGCTGCACCTAAAGATGCAGCTGCTGCTAAATTCATCATACTTTTCACCTGCCTTTCATCATCGAAAACACGCTTGTTATCACGTAATCGAGTATTATCACAATGCCGGCCAGGGAACCGCCCAGGACAAGCCCGATACCGGCAATAGTGACGTATTGGTGTATCATGTTCTGAAGCATTTCAACCCCTCCTCAGACGAAAAGCGGATACAAGGACCGCACCTGACAGCAGGCCCAGCAGAAAAGTTACACAGACAAATCCGGCCGTTGTGTTATCGGTCTGGGCCTTTATCACATCTATAAATGCGGCCGTGTCGCTGGTACTGCTTTCGCCGCTTCCAAGCTGTGACAGGTCGAAGTCTTCCGGAAAGATGACTGCATTGCCGCTGATCGTGATGACATTACCGGCATCATTGCCGCTGACTGTATCATCATCCTGGCCTGCGATTTCCCCGGGCAGGTCTTCCGTTTTGTCATTTTCTTCCGGGGATTCTGTTCCAGATCCTTCAGATCCGGTATCTTCCGGTCCGGTTTGGGGACCTGTTTCTTCTTCCGGGGGTTCCGGATCTGCTTCCGTGTCTTCCTCAGTACTAGTGTCTGTGTTTTCCGTTCCGTCAGTGGGAGCGGCATCACCGGTGCTGCCGTCATGTTCAGGCGCTGGTTCTTCCGGTGCCGGATCAGCGGGCTGCTGGCTGTCCGGCGCAGGCTCCGGAGTTTTCGTTTCCAGATCTTCCATGCGGCCACCTACTTCCACGGCTTAAATGTAATATCGGTGACTACAGGACTGCCGAAGCCGCCGAGTTCATACTGTAAAACAAGTTCCTGCCCGATGCAGTCGGGTTTCAGTGTGCCGACCAGTCCATCAGGAACGAAGATATCCCGATACCGGTTTCCAAACGATCCATGCTCGTTATCTTCCGGCGTGCACTGCCAGATCACTGTGATAACTGTCAGGGGCTTGCCGTCCGATTTTCTGTTAAAGTTGCGGTAACCCAATACCTGCCGTCTTACATTGTCCATTTTCCTTACCTTTTCCTTTCCCTATGGGCCTGTCTGTAACTGCATTTATGTCAGACACTGCACCCATGGAAGCATCCCCCTCCCATACCCGGACTTGTTTTAGGGTGCAGTGTATAACACCGTTTCTGATGATCAGCAGGAGACCTGGCATTCCTCCACGGTACTCTGTCCAAGCCTCTTCCATGCACCTTTACCTTATCCTTTCCTGCTGCTTGCCTTTTCCCTTTTCCTCTGCTATCATGGAAATAAATCGTCTCCATTTGCCGCAGGACGCGCAGTAGGGGTATTGCATGTGTCCTGCGGTGGAGAAAGTAAACATTATTAACTGATAATAAAAGTTAATAACTTATGTGTGAATGATATCATACAGAGTTATTAACTGTCAATAACATTTTGATAGGAGTAACTATGCCAACAAAGAAACCAATTATTCAAACAGTAGTTGATGAAGACATATATAGCGCATTCAAGGAAATTTGCAAAAGAGAAGATAGAACTGAATCTAAAATGGCTGCCATAATAATTAAGCAATATGTTGAACAATATCAAAAAGAGCATGGACGTATAAATAAACTGGGGGTATCAATTACCAAAACTGGATAGATAAACATAAATAAGAGAGTGGATGAATGAAGATAAGAATATACCAAAAAGATAAAATATGTTGTTTACTTTCAAAAGAAGATTTCGAAGAACAAGGCATAGAGATAAATGAATTTTCTGCTAATACAGAAGCAGCACAACGTTATCGGTATAAATTACTTCATCATATTATTGAGCAAGCAAAAGAAACGATAAACCTTGATTTGTGTAATGTTCCTGTAACAGTTGAAGTGATTCCAACAAGTGAAAATGACATGTCAATAGTAATTTCAAAAACAGAGGATAAAGTTATCAGTTAGTTTGAAAGAGCATAGAAGAATCAATGGCGCGGAAGACCCTGGCCTTTACATAGGGAAATGATGTTGTTGTATGAGCGGGGGATTATTTAAGGCGGGACAGGCATCGCATTTCTAACCTTTTTTCGACCAGAAAAGGGGGCAAAGGAACCCAAACCCCCTTTTCAAAAAGCGGTCGCGCAAAAGCTAAGAACTGCTGTTCCTTTGTGTCTGCCGCCGCAGACCGGAGATATTATTCGGCATCCTGTAGATGATTTAAATCTGATGAATCTTGCAATCGGTTTCTGCATATGCTATAATGCCAGTAGGCAAAAGAACCGAGCACTTATTTATGCACCAAAAGCGAAACCCCAGCAGCGGCAACTGTTGGGGTTTCTTCTCGATTTATGGCTGAGCAGACCAAGGCTAGTTGTTGTCGTCTTTACCGTCTAGCCATTTGCAAATATAGTAGGCAACTATACTTGCCAGCACGGAAAGAATGAAAGAACCGATCACCGTTTACGCACCCCCTTTCCGTTGCCGGAATGGGTATGACAACAAGACAAGCATATCATATCTTGTCAGAAATGGCAAAGTATGTATATTTTTGTCAGATATGCACAATAAGATGCCGGCGCTGCGCGGCAGATCGGAGCAGAAAGAATCAACAGCGCGGAATTATCGGTTACAAAGACTGGTTAGGCAGGCATAGACAGGGATGTGATGACCGCTAAACGGTCTAAGCCGTTACAGGCATCGCATTTCTAACCTTTTTTCGACCAGAAAAGGGGGCAAAGGAACCCAAACCCCCTTTTCAAAAAGCGGTCGCGCAAAAGCTAAGAACTGCTGTTCCTTTGTGTCTGCCGCCGCAGACCGGAGATATTATTCGGCATCCCGTAGATGATTTAAATCTGATGAATCTTGCAATCGGTTTCTGCATATGCTATAATGCCATTAGGCAAAAACAGATACAGTGAAATCGTGCAAAATGATTCACCAAACAAATACCCCGGAGTTGCAGCTCTGGGGTATTCTATTCCCATTACAGCGGGACCAGACTGAGGCTAGTTGTCACGTCTGTTACTATCCAGCCATTTGATGATGTAATGGCAGATCACACCACCCACGACAGTAACTAAAACAGACATAATCATATCGTGCAAATAACTCACCCCCTTTCCTTGTCAGGATTGGGTATGACAACAAGACAAGCATATCATATCTTGTCGGAAATGGCAAAGTATGTATATTTTTGTCAGATATGCACAATAAGATACCAGCGCTGCGTGGCAGATCGGAGCGGAAAACAGGTTTCCGGTTGTGCAGGTTTACTAAGTTCAGATGTAGACGGCATCGTAATCGGACATCCAGCCGGGATTCTTTTCCGTGACGAGGTGCCGCAGGCTGCTGCTCATGCGGGACACTGCATCATCAAAGTGACGGGTGATAATATCAAAACTTCCGCCGTCTGCGATGATCACGCCGGCGATGGTAGGCAGGCACTGGCGGATCAGCCAACGTTTCTTTTCTTCTATGGTCTTCTGTGCTGCTTCCACATACAGACGAAGTTTTCCGATCATGCCGACAAACTTTTCCCAGAGCGGGTGGGAAGAGCAGCGGGAGCGGTTCGAGTCGTCCGGGATGATCAGCCGCACGTAATTATTGAGCACTTCCATGACGATCTCACCCAGTTCCTTGCGTCCGATCAGGAAGCCGGCGGCGATATTTGCACGGTTATTCTTGAGTTCGATTTCCCAGCGGATCCATGGTTCACTGACCAGATCTTCCGGTGAGGCGGCCTTCTGGTTCTGCTGCAGCTGCTTGTCATAGACCAGGAGCATGACTTCACTCTGACGGCTGCCGAAATAGATCGTGTGGCCGGTACTTTCATTTGTGAATGTGGATTCATAGACATCGCGGTAGGTCCTGAATTTACTGACCACATCCTGGCGGTCCAGGAAGCCGCGGAGATCCCCGACGGTGAAGTAGTTTGCACCGTAGTCGTCAACAGCCAGGTCAAACCGGGTGAGCCAGCCGATGAGCTTTACCTGCTGCAGAAACTCGATCATGATACTGTTGTCCAGGTCACTGACACATACGGCAGAGCTGCCAAAAGGGGTATCGCAGGTTATTGTATCTTTGAAATGTGCCAGCAGGTCCGGTATGGCGGAGCCGCTGATCACGACGTGGATCCCCATGCCTTCATTTCCGTCAGAAAGGATGGTTATGGGGAAACTGTCAAGGCGGTGCATCTTCTTATAACCGTTTGCACCCCGGGAGAGCGGGAGAAAACTTGCATCTGGGTAACCAAGGAAAGAGATCATCTCCGGTACAGTGGAGATCAGGGTGGAAGTAAATGCGATCCAGTCAATAGAAACAGAGAGGGAGTTGTCTAAATTTTCAGAATTTCCGAACATAGAGCACCTTGTATTTAGTACCCCCGTATTACTATACCGGGGGTCTAAGCCTTTCCGACCGAGAGCGAGTTGTCTGACAACTCAAGAATGCAGCTAGTGAATTGTGCATGACTCACACACAATTGATTTCCGAAATGGTTAGCGTTTTCGAGTCCCGTCTCGCGCTCTTTATAATGTATGGAAAAGCCCGTATTTATGCGGGTTTTTCCATTTTTTCCGTTGCTCCCTGATCGCATCTAAAGGAACACCGTTGGCATTTAGTCTTGAAGCGTAGGTTTTACGCATCTTATGAGTGGATTTTGTTGGCACTCCCTGACGTTCGGCATATTTTTCCAACACATAGGCTATCTGTCTTGCGGTGATACGTTGACCGTTACGGACAAAAATATAATCGCTCTCGTGTGAAATTTTGTTTAGAATCTTTAATGCCTTTGGCACAAGAATTACAAAACGGTCTCGGTTAGTTTTTGTATGTTCCACCACTTCATAATTTCCGGTATCCTGATTTCTGATCTCTTCCCTCATGATATGTAAATGGTTTATATCAGTCCAGTCGCTCCAACGTAAAGCGACCAGTTCCCCAACACGCAAGCCTATCAAAAAATTTAGTTTTACAGCCAGATAAACCGTATCTTCTGTCTCGGCGTACATACTGTCGAGATATTTATTGAGGTCGTCAAGTTCATCCGAGTTGTAAGTCTCTGTTTTCCCCGTCTTTTTTACTACCTGCCGGAATTTGACAGAGATAACAATTTTATCGGCAAGGTTTTCCTCAATATATTTCTTCCGTATAGCATAACGAAACATTCCATTCAGAATGGTTTTTATATTTGTCCATTCTTTTCTGGGAAGATTGTTTTCTTTTACAATCCTGTTGCATTCCGTTTCCAAAAGAATTTCATCAAGTACTTTGATTTTCTTATTTTGCAATACAGATGCACCAAAATATCTGTTGTAGTGCTGTATATACCGTTTCATCGTATTGGAACTTTCTGTAACCGTTTTCTTGTATTCAATCCACTCTAAAAACAGTCCATTAAATGTTAATTTGTCAATGTGCGTTTCAGATAAGTACAAGGGAATCAGTTTGTCTAATAATTCTGCTTCACTGTATGCTTGTATCAGTTTACGTTTCTTATCTGCCCCCTTATAATATGTCTGCCACCGACCATTTTCTTTTGCGGGCGGTGTAATAGAATAAGGGTGTAATTTACGGACTTTATCTCGTTTAGATGCCATAAGCGTATGTAATATACTGTCCAAACCCATTATATTATTTTTATCAGTAGTTTGCAATTTACTTATTTCATTTAGTTTTACTACTTCTTTAAATATTTCGTCCATGTCTGGTTATCCTCCCAATCTTAAATTCAGATCAGGATTCCGAATGGGTATTGCTGTATGTTGGGATATCCTTTTATCTTTTGTATGGAATCCCTACTTTCTTTCATGCTTTCTCTATTATAGTAGCAAATAGCTATTTGATGATCATTCATAAAAATGAGGGGATTCTGGGGAAATTGAAAAATATAGAAATTGGACACAGATTATAACACGGACACAGGAAATTGAGGATAGTTTGTGTTGGAAGAAATGCTGATAAACAGAGGGTTGGGGGGATGTGTAACACAGAACACATAAGTCCGAGGTAATACTAACTCGGACTCCCCCTTCGGGGAAATCGCCAAATCGTGCTGGCGCTTAACGACGTCCGCATTCCGGCGGCTCCGTTCCCGCTCCGCTCCACTCTGCCCCCTGCATTGGCGAACGCCTACGCCTTTGGCACCACTGGCGATGCCAGACCATATCCTATTGATACTGCTTCATTTTTGGTTTGTGAAATACCTGTATACATGTTATAATAAGATTGTATAACTGAACAGAAAGCAGGATGCGATTTTCTGATAGGTGCCCTCTAGTCTTACGAAAGAGGGTGGTGCCCATGAGCGTGATGGAAGTTTTGACATTATTGCTTGTTATTTTTGCGGCTCTGTCTTACATAGACAATCATAAAAAGAAATAAGCATCCCAACCGCCTAAAGTGAGGATGCTTATACTTTAATAAATTAATAAACAATTTTCACAGAGGGCAATCGGAACTTCATGTCCGATAAACCTTTCTGATTAGATTATACACTAGAGCCGCTTGTTTTTCAAGTGGCTCTTTTTACATTTAAAAGTTGCTTGTTTGTTACTGGTTATTGGTGTTTCGTCTAAATTATGCTTACTACTTATATAATAATCTTTTGAATTTGCGTTATTTGTATAATATTGCTCGACTGTTATATTATTTAAGTCCATAATATCCTTTCTTACTATTTATGCTATTGATACACTTATATGTGTAAGTTGTTTATATAACAGATTGGATTACAATTTCATGTTATTGCATTGATACACTTATTTGTGTAATTGTTTATTCTATATCCCAATGTATATCTGTATCTCCAAGTCCACCTTCTTCAAACATGCCTGAGAACATTCCATTTGGGTCATCGAAACCTACACTGTCTTCACCACCAGATGGTTGACCTCCACCAGAACCACCATTGCCACCGCCGGAACCGCCAGAACCGCCGCTTCCACCACTGGAGCCACCATTGCCTCCACTACTTGGTGTGGTAGTAGTACCTCCGCCTGATGGCTGGGGGTTGCTTGTATTTCCAGTATTGCCACTTGGCTTTGTTATGGAGAGCAAACTGTCACTTATATATTGTTTCTTTCCTTCCATCTCTATTTCATACCAATCATTTACGATACTTTTTCCTGTGATTTTTATTTCCTGTTCAGCAGGAATATTGCCTGTTGGTTCGTTGTCTAATGCCTCACCATACAGATCATCATAAATATCTGCATCTGCTATGGTATACATAGTCTCATTTACAGGTTCTATTTTATAGAGCATCTCCAATTTAGCTGACATCTCATTTTTCTCTGCTGTCAGTGCATCCATTTGAGACTGCAATTCTGCTATGAAATTATTTGCTGAATCCAGTTCTGTTTTCAGGGCAGAGTATTCTCCAACCTGATTTTGCAGATCGGATATCGTAGCCTGTAACTCTGCTATTGTCTCTGCATCCTGATCAGATCCACACCCGATCAGTACAAAAGTTGACAGGATCACTACCATAAATAATATAAAGAATCTTTTCATTTTTCTATCCCTTCTTAAAATAAGTAAAATTTAGTACTACTAATTTACTACAAAATGAATAGTTTTCCAATATCTGATTTTAAATGCTTATATACGCATATACGCGCAATAAAAAAACTAATACTACTTATGTAAACCTTGAAGGTTTGCATGAAGGTAACAAGATTTAATACTCCTATACGAGTAAAATATTTTTTCTTTTATTCTAACATTTTTCAGCTTAGTAAACATTCATATTTCTTTTGAAATTTTGGGAATGCCTGTATATCATGCCATACCGTATTAGTCAGTCGCACTAAGTTCGTGAAATACCTCACTAAGTGCTTGGTGACAGCTTAGACGCTAAGCGGATTACAAACAAGGAAATATGGCGGGGTGGTAAGCACTACTTTCTGAACCTTGTTAATAAAAAGAGCATTTAAAATATTATTTAACATGAATTATCGGATATCGAAATTGAATTGAGATATAAGTTGTGAAAGCAAGTTGAAAGCAACGGTGGACAGTATACGTTTCCTCCTTGATTTTTGCGGCTTTTTGGAAACTCCTTGAATTCGAGTCCCGTCTCGCGCTCTTTTTAATTCAGTGGAAATGCTTATATTTCAAGCATTTCCATTTCTTTTGTTTTGCAAAAACAGAAAATACTCGCCCAAAATACTCACAGAGGAAAGGGGGATAAACTTCTTATTAGAATATGTTCCTCTGCGCCGGGGCATGCGGTAGAGGAGAACCGTCTGGCCTGTGTTCCAGCGGCGACAAGTGCTGATAGGGTCTTTCTTTCATGTGGTCCCTCCGTTATTTTCTTGTTGCCGTTCTCCCCGAAAAGGCTTCCGGCCCCATTCCTGCTTAACCGTCCGTGCCATATATCCATAAGGTAGGAAAACGACCCAAAAAACTCGATATTTCCATGCTTTCGGAATGGTGGTATACTAAACGAAAGACAGATAAGGGGAGAACTATAATGGAAATTTTTTTACTTGCCATACTTCTTGTTATTGCTTTGTATGTTGTTTCGAAAAAGCGATATGAAAAAACGGAATACTATCAGCAAACTCGAAATCCATATAGCAGTGTCCGATTTAACAAAGGACGGCTGGGTGAATTCTATACATATAAATATTTAAAGTCGCTTGCCGGATACAAACGGTATTTATTTAATTTGTATATTCCGAAAAACAATGGAGAAACCACAGAATTAGATGTTGTCCTTCTGCACGAATCTGGTATATATGTATTTGAATCCAAAAATTATAGCGGGTGGATTTTTGGAACCGAATCTCAACAATATTGGACTCAAATACTGCCCACTGGACGAGGAAAGTCACAGAAAAATCAATTTTACAATCCTGTTTTGCAGAACAAGGGACATCTAAAATGGGTTCAGACATTCCTTGCCGACCCAAATTTGCCGTTTTATTCTTATATTGTATTCAGTGACCGGTGTACATTAAAGGATGTTACGTTAACCAGTGAGAAACATTATGTTGTTAATCGGTATAATCTTTTTTCTGCGGTTCAACAGAATATCGCAAAGGCAGGAATACAGTTATCGTCAGACAAAATTGATGAATTATTTGAAAAACTGTATCCGCTTACACGGACAAACGAAGCAGAGAAAATAGCACACATTAAAAGCATTCAACAAAGATCGAAAGAAAACTTTTCTCAGAATATTTTTGCCTCTATGGCAACACCAAATGTAGAGAACCTCCTATGTCCTCGCTGCGGTGGACGGCTTGTCATGCGTATTGCAACTAAAGGAACTCGTCAGGGAATACGATTTTGGGGCTGTTCCAATTATCCAAAGTGCAGATACATAGAGAATTTGCCAGACGAACAGGAATAAGGAGTATTTGATATGAAGTTAATGGATATATGTTTCTGGCAAGATGTATATATAGATGATTTGAAAGAGCACAAATAGTATTTCAATGGAAGTATTTGAATTGGAAAGTTTACTATCATAGATCATTCCATGTTAATGCAGATCGTAAAGCCAGCCGGGCCAGTCTTTGCTGATGGGTAATCAAGGCGGAAACTCCGATAGAGCGTATGACACACTACACTTTGCTTCGCAAAATCATTATGCAAGGCGAAATCATAAAGCAATATGAAGATGATAAACCGTTCCCCAGTTGCCTGTTATTGGGAATGTCAATAAATAGCAAATACTTACATGTAGTCGTTGCAAGCGATAATATCAATTTGTATATAATAACGGTATACTAAACAACAATCTATGTTGAAAAATTAGAAAACGGTATCTTGATTGTGAAAAATGTTCCATGTAAAAAATGTTCCCAATGCGGTGCGGAATTTTTTCAATGGCAATCATGAAAGAAATTGAAAACTTAAGCAAACAGGCAGAAAAAATTATCAGTGAAGTTATGATTATTGATTACAACAAGGCGGCATAGTATGTGCGAAAGCTTGGACCAGAATTGCAATTCCTTCTTTATTTTATGAACTTTTTAAGGCGTTTGAGGGTTCGAGTCCTGTAACGGTTACTTCCGTCAGAACATGGCAATCTACTTGTATTAATTTTTCATATTCGGTTCCTGAAATCAAATAGCCGCAAATGTGGAAATCATACAGTCCATCTTCATATAAGATATAGGTAATATTCCCATAATCCGTTTTATCGACCCATAGGTTCATGCAGATTCCTCTTGTATCATCCGCATTCACAATAGAATGGATCGCTGCAAGATCATCTGTATTTTCAGGAACAATGCTCAAATAGTCTACCGTATAAAAATTGGTAGTCTGCCAGAGAGAAATGCGATATCGTTCCGCTTTGCCGTCGTTATTGATATCGCAGCTTCTATTATAGTCCTTTTCGTTATTTTCCTCCTCGGCTGTTCCATGAGGGAGGCGGGAACCGGAGCGGTAGTCCATGGCCAGCTTTTCCAACACCGGTTCCAGGCTTTGATAGGATGGATTTTTGAGGTAAGAGGTTTGGACGTTGCGGCCGGATCGGCCTTCTTTTGCCGTGATGGCGATCCATACGCCGCTCTGGTACCTGCCGTTTTCATAACATTCCAGGGAGAGTCCGTCTATCTCCTTTTTTTCAAAGTTCCAGGTGGTTTTTGCCAGATAGTTTTTTTCGTTCCAGCGGATGAAGCGGAATTCTTCCTGGAGGGAGTCCTGACCGTCTGTCAGAATATAATGACCATCCGGCGTTCCTTTGAAAAGATAGTAGGTGACAAGATGGAGGCTTCCGCCGAGGTACTCGCAAAGAAAAATATCTTCGATGCCGTCATTATCCGCATCTGTTTCGATCCATACCCCCGATCCGTCGTAGGTGGATGCGATGGTCAGCATATGTTTTTTGATAGATGCATTCGCTTTGGCTAACTCTTTGATTGTTTCCATATCCAGCAGCCGGTCGGAAATTAAGGGAAGCATAATGTTCCGAATCTCTTCTTTGTCGCCTAAGATATATTGGGAAAGATAAGCGGTCAGGTCTTCAGGTATCATTTCGCATCCTTGCCGCTGTTGTTTGCTTTCCGGGAAGAAATCGTATTGTTCCATTATCTGTTCGCCTGTTACATGAGCAAAAGTATTATTTTCTTCTTTCCAGAGATACCCTTCCAAGTCATAGATGCTATCAGGATGTGGAGAATATTGGGGATCGAGAACCCAATCATTGCATAAAAGGTCGTCGTAGCCGTCCCGGTCAATATCTGTAACTGCCAGATATTCAGGATTGGAATCGGTATCTTGTACCAGCAGAGGGGATTCGTAAGCTCCGGTGCGATATACGGTTATTTCATTGGGGGAAATCCGGGCGGTGGCAAGCATGGAATGGTCGGTTTGGCGATTCAACAGAAAATAATATTCCCTTTCGCCCATGTTGCTGCCGTAACGAACGGTATGTGAACCGCCGTTCGTAAATACCATCTGTTCGCCGATGAGATCCCGGAACGATTCGATATCGTTATTAAAAGCCGTAATAAGGGGAGAACCTTCCCGGACATGGAATAATTCTTTTCCGCCCGATTCATTTTCGGAAAAAAGAAAATATTCTTCTTCCGATGTACTAAGATTTTCTCCATATATCCAACATCCTTCGATTTCATCGGTTGTTTGAATGGCTTGGGCCGTATATAGGAGGGGGACCGGAAAATATTCTTTTATTTCAGCGGCTAACTGCAAAGGTGAGTCGGGCATTTGCCGGATTTGATAGGGAGTAATTACGATATTATGTTCATAGCCGTCTTTGTGTGCTTCGATCGTTTCATCATTGGCGCAGATGCCGGCATATTGGGAGTGGGCATCGGTGAGGATGTACTGTTTTGCCCCTTTCCCGGATGTTTCTTCATATATTTCCCAGCCGGGAGGCAGAGTGATTGACAGACTTCCGATAGAGATCCGCCGGCCCATTTCCAATGGCTCCTCCAAAAGAACCGGATCGGAAGGAAGGATTTTCAGCCCTCCGGTTTGCACAAGGGCAGCGGTGCCGCATCCTGTCAGGGTGGTTACGGCTAAAAATGTCAGAAGCAAAGCTATGATTGGAGGGATATGTTTTTTCATATTTTTTTGACAGTTCCTTTCTTTTTCATGGTTATCAGTATATAGAAGGGATGTAGCATTTTGGCATCATTTTCGTATCATTTTGGCATCATTTTCAGATAAATGATGTTTTCCGTTGATTCTTCTGTGAGGATATAATAGTATGACGATCAAGCGCTCAATAGCTAAGGACTTGATCAACATATTCTTATCTCTTTTTTAATAAATGACAAATAGTTATTAAAGGTAAGCTTTTGTTTCATGTTTTGAAACAGTGTGCCAGCTTGTGAAAAATCACAGATTAAGTGATTTTTTTTATTATACTAGCAGTGTGATAAGACAGGTACAGGAGGACAAAATATGAATTATCCATTTAAAATGTATTGGGGAAGTGCCAGT
>ERZ808035.1051-NODE-1051-length-17095-cov-27.716594_pt1 | contig 17095 bp, 14 predicted proteins | sample MGYA00380189_ERZ808035 | MGnify/ENA primary metagenome ERZ808035 (study PRJEB31490, sample SAMN06133407) | mouse gut metagenome | isolation source: M5_1 | host: mice | place: China: Chengdu | collected 2015-05 ...
CTAATTTACTAAATATCTGCGATATGTACAACTTTTTCATTGCAAATATGTTAAGAATCTAATTCAACCAACAGGTTCATACATGGAAGATACGTCCGTAAAAATACATCATTGGCTCTACCCCCTGTCGTGGCTCTACGGGATAGGGGTAGGCTTGCGAAACAAACTCTTTGACTGGGGTTGGCTCCGGTCGAAGAGTTTCGACGTACCCGTGATATGCATAGGCAACATTGCCGTGGGCGGAACGGGCAAGACGCCGCATACGGAGTATCTGATAAGACTATTGCAGCATGAAGGCATAAACGTGGCTACGCTAAGCCGCGGCTACAAACGGAGAAGCAAAGGATACGTGCTGGCAGACGCCGCCGGCAGCGTACAGGAGATCGGCGACGAGCCGTATCAGATGAAAAACAAGTTTCCCGACATACGGGTGGCCGTGGACGAAAACCGTTGCCACGGCATCGAGCAACTGCTGAAGCTGGAAAACCCGTCCGTAGACGCCGTGCTGCTGGACGACGCCTTCCAGCACCGCTACGTGAAGGCGGGCATGAACATCCTGCTGACCGACTACCACCGGCTGCTGTGCGACGACGCCCTGCTTCCGGCGGGAAGGCTGCGCGAACCTGTCGACGGGAAAAACCGCGCCCATATAGTCATCGTGACAAAATGCCCGGATGACATCAAGCCGATAGACTTCAACATCATCACCAAACGGCTGAACCTGTATCCGTACCAGCAACTGTACTTCTCCCGGTTCCGCTATGGCACGCTGTTCCCCCTGTTCCCCGAAAAGGCGGAAGAAGGAGCCGCGTGCACCCAGAACAAACAGGTGCTGCTCGTCACGGGCATCGCCTCTCCCGCCCCGCTCGTGGAAGAGGTGAAGTCGTACACCCCCGACGTCAATCTGCTGGCATTCGCCGACCACCACGAGTTCGACAAGAAAGACCTTCTGCTCATCGAAGAACGATTCGCGCAACTGCGTGAACATAGCAGACTGATTATCACGACAGAAAAGGACGCCACACGCCTGAAGGACCATCCGGCACTGAGCGAGACGCTGAAACCGTACATTTACGTGCTCCCTGTCGAAATAGAGTTTTTACAAAATCAACAATATATATTCAACCAAAACATTATTGGCTATGTTAGAACGTATACAAGAAACCGCAGCTTATCTGAAAAGTAAGATGCACACGCATCCCGAAACAGCGATAATCCTCGGCACCGGACTTGGCAGCCTTGCCAGCGAGATAACCGAGAAGTATGAGATAAAGTATGAAGAGATTCCCAACTTCCCCGTTTCTACCGTAGAGGGGCACAGCGGCAAACTGATTTTCGGCAAACTGGGCGACAAAGACATTCTTGCCATGCAGGGACGCTTCCACTTCTACGAAGGATATTCGATGAAAGAGGTTACGTTTCCGGTACGCGTGATGCGCGAACTTGGCATCAAGACCCTGTTCGTCTCCAACGCCAGCGGCGGCACCAATCCCGACTTTGAAATCGGCGACCTGATGATTATCACCGACCACATCAATTTCTTCCCCGAACACCCGCTGCACGGCAAGAACATTCCGTACGGTCCCCGCTTCCCGGACATGAGCGAAGCCTACGACAAGCAGCTTATCCGCCAGGCGGATGCGATTGCTGCGGAAAAAGGCATCAAAGTGCAGCACGGCGTGTACATCGGTACGCAAGGCCCCACGTTTGAGACCCCTGCCGAATATAAGATGTTCCGCATCCTGGGAGCAGACGCGGTAGGAATGTCCACCGTCCCCGAAGTCATCGTGGCCAACCATTGCGGCATCAAGGTGTTTGGCGTATCGGTCATCACCGACCTGGGCGTGGAAGGCAAAATCGTGGAAGTGTCTCACGAAGAGGTGCAGAAAGCCGCAGACGCCGCACAGCCGAAAATGACGGAAATCATGAGGGAATTGATTAACAGAGCGTAACAACCACTAATCGCCAATCGTAAAAATAGATGAGAACAGAAATAGCAACCCTCGGTGAGTTCGGCCTCATCCGCCACCTCACCGAAGGCATTGAACTAAAGAACCAATCGAGCCGCTACGGCATCGGAGATGATGCAGCCGTCCTCTCCTACCCCGCGGACAAAGAAGTACTGGTCACTACCGATTTATTATTGGAAGGCGTGCATTTCGACCTGACGTATGTACCTCTGAAACACTTAGGGTATAAATCCGCCGTCGTGAACTTTTCCGATATATACGCCATGAATGGAACTCCCCGGCAAATCACAGTCTCGCTGGGCCTATCCAAGCGATTCAGCGTCGAGGACATGGAAGAGCTGTATGCCGGCATCCGCCTTGCCTGCGAGGAATACGGCGTGGACATTGTGGGCGGCGACACGTCTTCTTCCTACACGGGACTCACCATCAGCATCACCTGCATCGGTGAAGGCGAAAAAGGAAAAACCGTATATCGCAACGGCGCCAAGGAGACCGACCTTATCTGCGTTTCGGGCGACTTGGGAGCCGCCTATATGGGCTTGCAACTGCTGGAACGCGAGAAGAGTGTCCTTAAAGGCGGCGACAAAGACCTGCAACCCGACTTTGCCGGAAAAGAGTATCTGCTGGAACGGCAACTGAAACCGGAAGCGCGTCGTGACATTATTCAGAAATTAGCCCAAGAAGGTATCCGGCCCACCTCCATGATGGACGTTTCCGACGGCCTGTCTTCGGAGTTGCTGCACATCTGCACACAGAGCCGGGTCGGCTGCCGCATCTACGAAGAGCACATCCCCATTGACTATCAGACGGCAGTCATGGCGGAGGAGTTCAACATGAACCTCACCACCTGCGCCCTCAACGGCGGAGAGGATTACGAATTGCTGTTCACCGTCCCCATTGCCGACCACGAGAAGGTGTCCGACATGGAGGGCGTCAAACTGATAGGCCACATCACCAAACCCGAATTAGGCTGTGCCCTCATCACCCGCGACGGTCAGGAATTTGAGTTGAAAGCACAAGGTTGGAATCCGCTCAAGGCTGAAGAGACAACAAACGATACGGAATGAACGTATAAAAGAGACAAAGAACAAACGCTGATAATTAAGCACATAGCCAATTATCAGCGTTTTTTATCTCCTTATCTCTTGTATAGTCCGATTTTTTCACTACCTTTGCAACCGCAAAAGAGATAAAATGGTGTCATAGCTCAGTTGGTAGAGCAAAGGACTGAAAATCCTTGTGTCCCCGGTTCGATTCCTGGTGACACCACTTCAAAACATCACGAAACGTTGTAACTGAATAAGTTACAGCGTTTTTTGCTTTTTATGGAAAAACAGGGTTCTACTTTTTCACAAAAGCCCCTTGTATTCTCCATAAACTCCGTCCTGACGGTACGCGCCCACGAGACAGGTTCACACCGCAACATGGGTTGGGAGATTTTCACAGACGCGGTAATCAAGAAACTAAGTGACGAACGGAAACATCTCGTATTCATGCTTTGGGGAGCATACGCCAAAGAGAAAGTCGCATTGATAGACAGTAGCAAGCATCTGATACTGACCGCCGTCCATCCTTCGCCCCATTCTGCCGAACACGGTTTCTTCGGATGCAGGCATTTCAGCAAAGCCAACGATTACCTGCGGAGCAAAGGCATCGGGGAAATAGATTGGTAAGATGACCGGATGCTGAAAATCAAACGCAAGAAGAAGATGAACAAACCCGCGCGCTTATTCATTAATGTTATAGTAATGTAATAATGATATAACAGTATGGAATATCTCATCAACCACCATCCCGAACATAATCGGTTCACCACCGAAGCAGACGGCTACACTGCTTACGTGGAATACTGTCTGGCAGACGGCAGTCTGGACATCCTCCACACCATCGTCCCTCCGCCCCTCGAAGGAAAAGGAATTGCCGCCGCCCTCGTAAAAAAGGCATACGAATACGCTGCGGAACAAGGTCTGACGCCGAAAGCCTCCTGCATATACGCAGCAAGATGGCTGGAAAGACATCCGAAAGACGTATCAAAACAGTAGAAAGGAATGCAAATGAAACCTGAACAATCCTCTACTTCGACGATTTATAATCCGCAATGAACCCCTCCATCATCCACTTGGCAAGGGCCTGGCGGTTGGAGCTGATGACGAAGCGGCGTTGGTCGAACGCATTCTGGATGTTGCCCAACTCCACAAAGACCGAAACTGGCGCCGCTTGCAGCAGGACATAGAGGCGGCGCGGGCTGACAGTCCCCTCGAACCCGCGGTTGGGCTGGTGCCTGTCGTATTTCGACTCGAAAGTACTCTTCATGGTGGCGGCCAGCTTCTCTCCCAGCGCGCTTTTCGGGGCATGATAGAAGAAGACGTCCGTCTGTGCGCTCTTGCTGCGGCTGTCCACGTGCAGGAAGATGGCGCGGCAATAGTTGTAGCGCTTGCGGTCTTTGCGGTAGAGGGCGTTGATTTTGTCGCAGCGCTGTTGAAGGCGGGCCACCTGGTTCAGCGGAATGGCATCGCCCATGCAGGTCTCGCGCTTGCTGTTGGAGAGGTAGCGTGCATCGCGGATGCCGTCTTTGGCGTCACGGATGATGATGTGCACCTCGGCCCCTTCCTGCATCAGGTTGCGGGCAAGGCGCAGGGCGACGTCGTAGGCATATTCGTCTTCGTGCAGCTCTACCCGCCCAATCTTCCCGATGGCACCGGGGTCGGGACCGCCGTGCCCGCTGACCACATAGAAGCAGGCACCCTTCAGGCGGTCGGATGTCACCTCGACGTCGGCAAGCTCTTTCCCGAACAGCCGTTCACGGACCAATTTCTTCTTATTGTTGGCCGTGCCCTTCTTATCGGATGCGCTTTTCTTATTGACAGAAGAGGGGGATGAAGCCGAAGCAGAAGTTGCAGCAGATGCAGAAGCGTCGGAAGCAGTACCTGAAGGAGCACTTGAGGAAGAACCTGAAGCAGCACTTGAGGAAGAGTCCGAAGCAGCGCCCGAGGAAGAGCCCGAAGTAGCACCCGAGGAAGAACCTGAAGCAGCACTTGAGGAAGAGCCCGAAGAAGCACTTGAGGAAGAACCTGAAGCAGTGCCCGAAGAAGAGCCCGAAGCAGCCGCCGTCCCAGAAGCGGAATCCTCCTTCCGCAACGGGGGCAGCACGTATTTCACTCCCAGCCGCAATTCCTCTTTTCCGCGCAGAAGTTTCCCGTTCAGTTTCACAAACTCATCATAGTACGCCTTTCCCGGACGCCCGTTCCGCTCCAGGAAGGCGGAGATGCCCTCGCCACGCTTTGGTTCGGCATACGCGTCCTGCCGCACGGCATCCCGGTCAGCGGCACTCCGGTCAGCAGCACTTCGGTCAGCAGTATTCCGACCGACGGCGCTCCGGTCGGCGGCGCTCCGTCCGGCAGTATTCTGCGCGGCGGCTCCAAAGGCAAGAAAGGCGTAAAGGAAAAAGACGGGCAGGCAAAGCAGACGTCTCCTGATTCCGTTACCCATCATCTGTTTCCCATCATTCATCATCCGTTTCCTGTCATTCATCATCTGTTTTCCGTTGCCCATCATCTGTTTCCCATCATTCATCACCTGTTTCCCGTTGTCCATCATCTGTTTCCCGTCATTCATCATCTGTTTCCCGTCATTCATTATCTGTTTCCCATCATTCACCATCTGTTTTCCGTTGTCCATCATCTGTTTCGTATCGGTATATATCGGGTTCCGACCGCAAAATTATAGCATTTCGCCCACCTGCGGGTACAATTTTATATTTTTTTCCCTACTTTTGCGACAAATTTCGCGTTTCGCAGCAAAGCGGGCAGCCGCAAGGAAAGGAACGCCAACCCCGTAAAGAAGAAAAGGAACTCTAAAAACTGATAGCATTATGGCAAAGCAATTCAAACCGGAGACCCTGTGCGTACAGGCAGGATGGACGCCCAAAAAGGGCGAACCCCGCGTGCTCCCCATTTACCAAAGTACAACGTTCAAGTACGACACCAGCGAGCAGATGGCACGCCTGTTCGACCTCGAAGACAGCGGATACTTCTACACCCGCCTGCAGAACCCCACGAACGACGCCGTGGCCGCCAAGATAGCCGCCCTCGAAGGCGGTGTGGCCGCCATGCTGACGGCGAGCGGGCAGGCCGCCAACTTCTATGCCATCTTCAACATCTGCCAGGCGGGCGACCACTTCGTCTGCTCGTCGTGCATCTACGGCGGCACGTTCAACCTCTTCGGCGTGACGATGAAGAAGCTGGGCATCGACGTGACGTTCGTCGACCCCGACGCCAGCGAGGAGGAAATCTCCGCCGCCTTCCGCCCCAACACCAAGGCGCTGTTCGGCGAGACCATCTCGAACCCCACGCTCGAGGTGCTCGACATCGAGAAGTTCGCACGCATCGCCCACAGCCACGGCGTGCCGCTGATTGTGGACAACACCTTCCCCACGCCCATCAACTGCCGCCCGTTCGAGTGGGGCGCGGACATCGTGGTGCACTCCACGACGAAGTACATGGACGGGCACGCCACCAGCGTGGGCGGCGCCGTGGTGGACAGCGGCAACTTCGACTGGGAGGCGCACGCCGACCGCTTCCCCTGCCTCTGCACGCCCGACGAGTCGTACCACGGGCTGACCTACACGAAGGCTTTCGGCAAGATGGCCTACATCACCAAGGCCACGGCGCAGCTGATGCGCGACCTGGGCAGCATCCAGTCGCCGCAGAACGCCTTCCTGCTGAACCTCGGGCTGGAGACGCTGCACCTGCGCGTGCCGCGCCACTGCGAGAACGCGCAGCGCGTGGCCGAATACCTCGCCGCGAGCGACAAGGTGGCGTGGGTGAACTACTGCGGCCTGCCGGGCGACAAGTACCACGAGCTGGCGCAGAAGTACCTGCCCGGCGGCTCGTGCGGCGTGGTCACCTTCGGGCTGAAGGGCGGGCGCGACGTCTCCATCCGCTTCATGGACGCGCTGAAGCTGGCCGCCATCGTCACCCACGTGGCCGACGCGCGCACCTGCGTGCTCCATCCCGCCAGCCACACGCACCGGCAGCTCTCGGACGAACAGCTGCTGGCGGCAGGCATCCGTCCCGACCTCATTCGCTTCTCGGTGGGCATCGAGAACGCGGACGACATCATCGCCGACATCGAGCAGGCGCTGAACGGATGCCAAGGCAATAACGAACAAGCCTGATGATACAGGCAGGCACGGATTGCACGGAATGTACGGAGTTCCCTTTCGGTCCATCCGCGCAATTCCGTGAAACCCGTGCCCGAAAGAAAACGTTGTGGGAATCTCGCCACGCCCCGCGCCGGGCATCCGCCGGACGGCGGGAATGGTAAAACTCCACAACAAACGGCGGAAAGCAAGACTTCGCCATCCTCGAAGTCAGACATTGACCGTCTCGAAGTCAGACATTGACCGTCTCAAAGTCAGACATTGACCGTCTCAAAGTCAGACATTGACCGTCTCAAAGTCAGACATTGACCGTCTCAAAGTCAGACATTTTACAAGCCGTTGAGATACAACGAATTGCAAAAGACCGTGTTTCCGATAATAAAATTTTACATTCGAACCGGCTCCACAACTGTATTTAAAATTTAAAACCAACAATTATGGTCAAGATAACCAAAGAAGCCGCCTTGCTCTACCACTCGCAAGGCAAACCGGGAAAGATAGAAGTAGTGCCCACCAAGCCCTACAGTACGCAAACCGACCTCTCGCTCGCCTACTCGCCGGGCGTCGCCGAGCCCTGCCTCGAAATCGAGAAGAACCCGCAGGACGCCTACAAATACACCGCCAAGGGCAACCTTGTGGCGGTCATCTCCAACGGCACCGCCGTGCTCGGACTGGGCGACATCGGCGCCATGGCAGGCAAGCCGGTGATGGAAGGCAAAGGACTGCTGTTCAAAATCTACGGCGGCATCGACGTCTTCGACATCGAAGTCAACGAGAAAGACCCCGACAAGTTCGTCGAAGCCGTCAAGGCCATCGCCCCCACCTTCGGCGGCATCAACCTGGAAGACATCAAGGCACCCGAATGCTTCGAGATAGAACGCCGCCTGAAGGCGGAACTGGACATCCCCGTGATGCACGACGACCAGCACGGCACCGCCATCATCTCCAGCGCCGGACTGCTGAACGCGCTCGAAGTGGCAGGCAAGAAGATTGAAGACGTCCGCATCGTGGTGAACGGCGCCGGAGCCGCCGCCATCTCCTGCACCAAGCTCTACGAAGCGCTCGGAGCCACGCACGCCAACATCGTGATGCTCGACTCCAAAGGCGTCATCACCAGCGACCGCGAAGGACTGAACGAGACCAAACGCTACTTCGCCACCGACCGCCGCGACATCCACACGCTGGAAGAAGCCGTCCGCGGCGCCGACGTCTTCCTCGGACTCTCCAAGGGCAACGTCCTGACGCAGGACATGATACGCAGCATGGCCGACACGCCCATCGTCTTCGCCCTGGCCAACCCCGTGCCCGAAATCTCCTACGAAGACGCCATGGCCGCCCGCCCCGACGTGCTCATGTCCACCGGACGCAGCGACTACCCCAACCAGATTAACAACGTCATCGGCTTCCCCTACATCTTCCGCGGCGCCCTCGACGTCGCCGCCAAAGCCATCAACGAAGAGATGAAGCTCGCCGCCGTGCGCGCCATCGCCGCCCTGGCCAAGCAGCCCGTGCCCGACATCGTCAACGAAGTCTACCACGTGAACAACTTCACCTTCGGCCCCGACTACTTCATCCCGAAACCCGTCGACCCGCGCCTCATCACCGAAGTCTCCATGGCCGTGGCACGCGCAGCCATCGAAAGCGGCGTGGCACGCCACCCCATCACCGACTGGGAAGCCTACCGCCAGCACCTGAAAGAACTGATGGGACAGGAAAGCAAACTCACCCGCCAGCTCTACGACACCGCCCGCCGCAACCCGCAGCGCGTGGTCTTCGCCGAAGGCATCCACCCCAATATGCTGAAAGCCGCCGTCGAAGCCAAAGCCGAAGGCATCTGCCACCCCATCATACTGGGCAACGACGAAGCCATCGAAAAGCTCGCCCGCGAACTCGACCTCAGCCTTGAAGGCATCGAAATCGTCAACCTCCGCCACCCCGACGAAGCCCCCCGCCGCGAACGCTACGCCCGCATCCTCGCCGAGAAGCGCGCCCGCGAAGGCGCCACCTACGAAGAGGCGAACGACAAGATGTTCGAACGCAACTACTTCGGCATGATGATGGTCGAAACGGGCGAAGCCGACGCCTTCATCACCGGACTCTACACCAAGTACAGCAACACCATCAAAGTGGCCAAGGAGGTCATCGGCATCCGCCCCGAATACAAGCACTTCGGCACCATGCACATCCTCAACTCCAAGAAAGGCACCTTCTTCCTCGCCGACACGCTCATCAACCGCCACCCCAACGCGGAGACGCTGATCGACATCGCCCGGCTGTCGGAATACACCGTGCGCTTCTTCAACCACACCCCGGTGATGGCCATGCTGAGCTACTCCAACTTCGGCGCCGACACGGAAGGAAGCCCGACGAGCGTACACGCCGCCGTCGACTATATGCAGCAGCACTACCCCGACCTTGCCATCGACGGCGAAATGCAGGTGAACTTCGCCATGAACCGCGAAGTGCGCGACGCCAAGTACCCCTTCACCCGCCTGAAAGGCAAGGACGTGAACACGCTGATATTCCCGAACCTGAGCTCCGCCAACTCCGCCTACAAACTGTTGCAGGCGATGGACACGGACTCCGAGCTGATTGGCCCGATACAGATGGGACTGAACAAGCCCATCCACTTCACCGACTTCGAAAGCTCCGTGCGCGACATCGTGAACATCACCGCCGTGGCAGTCATCGACGCCATCGTCGACAAAAAGAAAGCAGGCAGATGAGACGTCCGTTGTCAAGGTTCCAAATAGTTTGCATCACGCTGCTTTGGGCGGCACTTTGCTACATCGTATTGGTATCCGCCGAACGGATTGACGGCCCAATCCTCCTGACGCTTGCCATTTCGGCAGCCCTGGTGTTCATTCCCGTCATTCAGTCCATGAGAAAAGGATAAATACTATCTTTTTATTCAACTTTGCGGTATAAAACAATAAAAATGTTGTTTTATACCGCATTTTCTTTATAAATTGCTTGATTGTTTCATTTTTATGTGTACTTTTGCAACCGCTATAGACAATGCGATAATGTGGCAATGTGCTAATGTGCCAATGTGCTAATGTGCTAATGACCATTCGGCATGAAAGCATACACAGCGCAGCAATCAGCACAGCGCAGCAATCAGCACAGCGCAGCAATTAGCACATTAGCACATTGCCACATTAGCACATTAGAAAGTAACCAATAAAAGAAATAGATTATGAATGCAGCTAAGGTATTAGAAGATTTAAAAAGACGGTTCCCCAACGAACCGGAGTATCATCAGGCAGTAGAAGAGGTTCTCTCTACCATCGAAGAAGAGTACAACAAGCATCCGGAGTTCGACAAAGCCAATCTGATAGAGCGTCTTTGCATCCCCGACCGCGTGTACCAGTTCCGTGTTACGTGGGTGGACGACAAGGGTAACGTACAAACCAACATGGGCTACCGCGTGCAGCACAACAATGCCATCGGCCCGTACAAAGGCGGTGTCCGCTTCCACGCATCCGTCAACCTGTCTATCCTGAAATTCCTTGCTTTCGAACAGACCTTCAAGAACTCACTGACCACGCTGCCCATGGGTGGTGGCAAAGGCGGTTCGGACTTCTCTCCGCGCGGCAAGTCGAATGCGGAAGTGATGCGTTTCGTCCAGGCCTTCATGCTTGAACTGTGGCGCCACATCGGTCCAGAGACCGACGTTCCCGCCGGAGACATCGGCGTAGGCGGCCGCGAAGTAGGCTTCATGTTCGGTATGTACAAGAAACTGGCTCACGAGTTCACCGGAACATTCACAGGCAAGGGCCGCGAATTTGGCGGTTCGCTGATTCGTCCGGAAGCCACGGGCTACGGCAACATCTACTTCCTCCTGGAAATGCTGAAGACCAAAGGCACCGACCTCCAAGGCAAGACCTGCCTGATTTCCGGTTCGGGCAACGTAGCCCAATACACCGCTGAGAAGGTGCTGCAGATGGGCGGCAAAGTCCTCACGATGTCCGACTCCGACGGCTACATCTACGACCCCGCCGGTATCGACCGCGAGAAGCTGGACTACATCATGGAACTGAAAAACCTCTACCGTGGACGTATCCGCGAATATGCCGAGCAGTATCCGGGCGTGAAATACGTAGAAGGCGCACGTCCTTGGGGTGAAAAGGCCGACATCGCCCTGCCCTCTGCCACCCAGAACGAAATCAACGGCGACGATGCACGCAAACTGATTGCCAACGGCGTGATGGCAGTGTCCGAAGGTGCCAATATGCCTTCCACTCCCGAAGCCATCAAGGTGTTCCAGGAAGCCAAGATTCTGTATGCCCCGGGCAAGGCGGCCAACGCCGGTGGTGTATCCGTATCCGGCCTGGAGATGACCCAGAACTCCATCAAGCTGAGCTGGAGTTCCGAAGAGGTGGACGAGAAACTGAAGAGCATCATGAAGAACATCCACGAGGCTTGCGTACAGTACGGCACCGAAGAAGACGGCTACGTGAACTACGTGAAAGGCGCCAACGTTGCCGGATTCATGAAGGTAGCGAAAGCCATGATGGCACAAGGCATCCTGTAATTTCTCCACAGTATATAGCTTAAAATCAGAGAAAAGCGGAGCAACCCGATTTGGGAGGTTCCGCTTTTCTTTCTTTCCGGCATTGACAGAAGTGTTTCAGCTCATTTTTCCTGTACGAAGTTCATTTCGCAGGTAATCGTACACATAGCCCGCGCTTTTAAAGCAAAAGAAAAGAACACTTTTTCAAATATCAGCGTGACAACCGCCACTGAAAAGAGACACAGCAAACGTATCAACCCGAAAAAAGAGTAACTTTTGAAAGAGCCAACTCATATTATAACCCAATATTAACTCTGTCTGCCATACTTATAGGCAGGATTCGGAAGCAGCTCCCAAAAAGGTTAAACAACAGAACAATTTGTTTCATAAGTGTGAAACTGTTTGTTTCCCTATAGCGAAACAGTTCGTTTCACTGCAGAGAAACAACTTGTTTCATAGGTGCGAAACAGTTTGTTTCGCTGTATTGAAACAGTCTGTTTCACAGTAGGGAACAAAGTGTTTCACAGTAAGAAACAAAGTGTTTCATACAAAGAAACAGCAGATTAAACCGTATCCGGCGGATTCCGTATACGTATGCGCCCCGTTTCCCCAACAGGCTTTCTATAGGCGTGATAGATACTTGTAAGGATTTTTATCTATCACACGCATCTATCACGCTATAAAACACTAAAAGTCATGCCATTACACGCTTCGCGTGATAGCATGACAGATATTTTGCAGAAAAAAACATGGGAGGGAGCGATGAACCCGAGCACCGCCCCCGCACATCATCAACGGTAGAATATCAGGGCCGACTGTGCCGGAACCAAGACCTCGGGACCGTACACCGTGCCCAAACCTTGCTCGTTGATGGTTCCATCCTTACAAACGACCGTGTACTTGCCTTCGTCCACCGACACCTTGGCTGTCTCCTTGCGCGCGTTCAGCACTACGTAGATCTCTCCCCACGCATCGCCGCCGGCATTTCCCTTCAAACGGTACGCCACCACGCTGCCGCCTTCGACGGGCAGGAACTCCAGATGCTTGCGCACCAGCCCGGCATCCCCCAAGCGGAAAGCCGGATGGTTCTTACGCAACTGAATCAGGTCCTTGTAATAGGCAAACACATCGGCGTGAAGCATCTTACGCTTCCAGTCGATGGCATTAACGGAATCCGGGCTTTGGTAGCTGTTGTGTACGCCCTTCTTGTCACGCATCACCTCCTCGCCCGCATAGATAAAGGGCACGCCTTGCGAAGTGAACACCGCCGTCTGCGCCAGTTTGTCCAGCCTGACCAGCTCTTCGGGAGTAATATCGGGAATGCTGGCTTTCAGCCTGTCTACCAAGCACATATCATCGTGGCAGGAGACGTAACTAATCATCTGCACAGGTTGCTCCGCCCACGGTGCCTGACTGTAGTTGACCGCCGCATTATCCACCTGCGGATGCCGGACGGCACCCGCAATGCCGAACTTGATGCTCTCCTCCCCGCCCGGCAGTCCGGCAAGGAAAGCTCCCTGGCGGTTGTCGTTGAACGGGCCGCGCAACGCGTCGCGCATCTCATCGGAGAAGGCGGCAATGCCCGGCATCTTGTATATGTTGGCCTTCATCGCCAACGAGTCCTGCGGCAGTTGGGGAGCCGAAGCGGCCCAACCTTCGCCATAAATGAAGATGGTAGGCTCGGCAGCTGTCGCCGCCTTGCGTATCTCGTTCATGGTTTCAATGTCGTGGATGCCCATCAGGTCGAAGCGGAAGCCGTCGATATGGTACTCGTTTATCCAGTGCAACACGGATTCCACCATATATTTGCGCATCATGGGGCGGTTGCTCGCCGTCTCGTTGCCACACGCGGAAGCGTCCGCAAAACTGCCGTCCGGCATCTGACGATAAAAGTATCCGGGAACGGTACGCTCGAAATTGCTTTCCGCCGTATTGAAAGTGTGGTTGTACACCACATCCAGCACCACGCGGATGCCGACCTTGTGCAACGCCTGCACCATCTGCTTGAACTCGCGGATGCGCACTTCCGGCTTGTAGGGGTCGGTGGCGTACGAGCCGTCGGGCACGTTGTAGTTTTGCGGGTCGTAGCCCCAGTTATACCGGTTCTCGTCCAGCCGGGTTTCGTCCACAGAGGCATAATCGTACGACGGCAGGATATGCACGTGCGTCACTCCCAGTTCTTTCAGATGGTCGATGCCCGTCGCCAGCCCGTCGGGACTGACCGTTCCCGTCTCCGTCATGGCGAGGAACTTGCCCTTATTCCGGATGCCCGAAGAAGCATCCATGGAGAAATCGCGATGATGCACCTCGTAGATAATGACATCGGCAGGCGATGCCAGCGGCGGACGCTTGTCTTCGGCCCAACCTTCCGGGTCGGTTTCCCGCATATCGATGATGGCCGCACGTTTGCCGTTCACGCCCACCGCCCGCGCATTGATGCCCGGTGTGTCGCCCAGCCATTTCCCGCCGATTTTCACATTGAACGTGTAGAACTTGCCTTTCAAATCCCGCTCCACCTTAGTCGTCCACGTACCGTCTTCGGCAGGCGACATGGCGACCGTCTCGTAAGCGTGTCCCCCCTCTCCCGCGTCATACAGCATCAGCCTCACTTCATCCGCCGTGGGCGACCAAAGGGTGAATCGCGTGGCAGCCGGAGCATATTCCATTTCCGTCAGACTGCCCGCACGGACCGGATAGAGTTCATAGGACGTATATTCTTTCTTTACTGGAGCACAACTGACAACTGTCGTTGCCGCCACTCCGATAATGGCAAGATCGTTTAGTTTCATGGCATTCAAGTTAAGTATTAAGTATTAAGTTTTAAGTTTTACGCATACATATAAGGACATCTGATACAGAAGTATCATTACTATATAACACAGAAGGTATAAGGCTACCGTTTCACTTTGTCGGGGTTCTTGGCAATGAAGTCTTTCCAACCGCGATATCCTTTTTCCACCGCGGGGCGTCCCATCTGCAAGAAGTGGCAATAGGCGGCGGCAAGTCCGTCGGTAGCATCCATGAACACCGGCATTTCTTCTTTCGGAAAGTGCAGCATACGTTGCAACATATCCGCCACCTGTTCTTTGGAAGCCTGACCGTTTCCCGTTATCGCCATCTTGATTTTCAAAGGAGCGTATTCGGTAATAGGGATGTCGCGGCTCAAGGCGGCAGCCATCGCCACTCCCTGCGCGCGTCCCAACTTCAGCATAGACTGCACGTTCTTCCCGAAAAAGGGTGCTTCGATGGCAAGTTCGTCCGGCAAATAGCTCTCGATAATGCCCAACACCCGTTCGTGGATATGGCGAAGCTTCAGATAATGGTCGGCAAACTTACGGAGGTCTATGATGCCCATGGCAATCATTTCGGGTTTAGTCCCCGCCACGCGCAACACCCCGTATCCCATAATGGTCGTACCGGGGTCAATGCCCAGAATAATCTTCTCTTTCACCGGTTGTATCACACTATCACCTCCATCAAGGTCGGAAAACCGATTACCTTATCTTTAAATATCTTCAGCAGTTCCTCATTCAGTTTCACTCCCTGTTCCCGATGCCAGCGATGCAATATGGCCGAACTTTCCACCTCGAACTGTACTGAGTAGCAGATGCTTCCCTCTTCGATATGGCTCAATATGCGTGCCATACGCGGAGCGTGCAGCATCCCCTGTTTTTCCACTTCAGGAAGATAAACTTCCTGCATCCAAGCAAGGAAGTATTTTTCCTGTCCTTCCTCCACATGATAGGTCGTATTGTATATCAACATAAATTCTTTCTTAATTTTATCCGCAAACATAGCAATTATTTCAGAATAATGCATTATATTTGCACCATCAAAAAAGCAGGCAACCCTGCAAACGTTAGCAACGGGGCGTTAGCTCATCTGGCTAGAGCGCGACACTGGCAGTGTCGAGGTGATGAGTTCGAGTCTCATACGCTCCACTCAAAAGCCGTTAACTATCAATTAGTTAGCGGCTTTCTTTTTTTAGGTAGCTTGGTGTGTGGCAACCCGAAAAATAGTAATATTGATAATAAAATATTTATCTTTGTAGCAAAGAAAAACCCACTCCTTAATGGAATGGGTTATACCTTAAAACTCAGTTACGTAACTTTGATAGCCAGAGGCTTTACTGAGCATCACGGTACAAAGATAGTGATTTTTAATTGAACAGCAAAATGAAATATAAAAAGTTTGTTAGATACTATTCATATTCAAGAATATCCAAATACTATAAAGCAACCGGACATAGTAAGACTAAGGCTATGATGCTATATTATGGAAATCTAAAGATAGCACAAGCATTTCATCCACTTTTAGGTATTTTGGAAGTTATTCTTAGAAACAAGCTGCATAGTGAACTCGCCAAACACTTCAATGACGGAAATTGGATTATAAATGAACAAAACGGATTCATGAAAAGCCCTTTACTCGCTAAAAGAAATAAGCGTACAGGAGTAATGCTTACCAATGATTACCTATTTCGTGAAGTGTCAAAAGCGGAACAGAAACTAAAAAACAAGGACGTGAATATCACTGCCGGACGAATAATAGCAGAACAGACTTTAGGTTTTTGGATTAGCTTCTTTGACCTAATCCATTATAAGATATTGAAAGGTACTCCTATTCAAGCATTTCAAAAGTTGCCCAGTGGTTATGGAAGAAAAGAAGTATATGAAGCCCTGAACAGAATCCGTGATTTTAGAAACCGTATAAATCATAATGAGTCCATTTGTTTTGTGGATGGAAAACTTGACTTTTCATACGCAAGAGAAACACATCAAATAATCATTCAAATTTTAAATTGGATTGATCCGGATATACAATCATCTCTTAATGAAATAGATAGAATCCTAAAAGTCATCGAAAAAGAAGAAAATAAGCAGCGATGCTAAGATTCTTGCTATTTATTTCAGAAAAGCAATCTCTATAATTTTAGAATTGAAGAGAAATTCCCTTCAATCAAAGTCTATTATCAAGAACAAAAAACTGGCTATGGTGTATTTTATACCAATGATGCAACTGGTGATTATTTTCCTGAACGATTTTTCTTAGATACTGGGGAAGATTGGGAGTACATTGAGACTATCCAAAAAGCAGCCCAATATGTTTCAGTAATCGCATCTTCTGGGAAATAAAGGTTTTGCATTTTTAGATTTATTCGCAGTACAATATATAAGGTAGAATTACAATTCTATTATGTTATAAGCTAACCATTCAATGATATTTTTCTAATTTTACCGCCCCAAAAACATTGTTTTCCTTATAATTGAAGAAATAAATACTCATATAAGAGCGTTACATTTAAACAAAAAGACTATCTTTGCAGTGTTCGGCTGGAGAAATGGCTGAACTTAACATAGAAAGCGTTTTTTGGGCTCAATCCGAAATTCCGGTGCATTTGTTAAATTACCAAGTCAGTATTGTTAAAGTCAAGCGTATAGTTTAGCA
>ERZ808035.1059-NODE-1059-length-16916-cov-6.002851_pt1 | contig 16916 bp, 13 predicted proteins | sample MGYA00380189_ERZ808035 | MGnify/ENA primary metagenome ERZ808035 (study PRJEB31490, sample SAMN06133407) | mouse gut metagenome | isolation source: M5_1 | host: mice | place: China: Chengdu | collected 2015-05 ...
CAGCTCGTAGGGGAATCGAACCCCTGTTTCCGCCGTGAGAGGGCGGCGTCTTAACCGCTTGACCAACGAGCCATCTGTTTGACACTTGCTTATTTTATTACATTTTTTATAAGAATGCAAGTACTTTTTTCTATTTTTTACCCGATTTTTTTCAAAAACTTTTTTACATCTTTAAAAAGCCGTAAATTCGCAACACTTCTATCAGTCCGGACGGCCGTATTTATCGGCCACCGGCCGGCGGCCCCGGACATCACAGTACTTTACTTAAGAAATCAATGGTTCTGGGTTCCTTCGGGTGATCCAGTACCTGATCGGGAGTACCCTCCTCCACAATATAGCCGCCTTCCATAAATACCACTCTGCTGGCCACTTCCCGTGCAAAACCGATCTCATGGGTCACCACCACCATGGTCATGCCCTCTCTTGCCAGTTCTTTCATGACAGCCAGCACCTCACCCACCATTTCCGGATCAAGGGCACTGGTAGGCTCGTCAAAAAGCATGATATCCGGGTTCATTTCCAGCGCTCTGGCAATAGCCACACGCTGCTTCTGTCCGCCGGACAGCTGGCTGGGGTACGCCTCTGCCTTATCCGCAAGGCCGACCCGCTCCAAAAGCTGAAATGCCTTTTCTTTCGCCGCTTCCTTGGTCAATGTCTTTAAGTGCACCGGCGCAAGGGTCATGTTTTTCAACACAGTAAGATGATTGAACAGGTTAAAATGCTGGAACACCATACCGATGTTCTCCCGCACCTTGTTGATATCCGTATGTTTATCGGTGACATCATGCCCGTCGATGATGATCTGTCCGTCCGTTACTTTTTCCAATTGATTCAGACATCGGAGGAACGTGGATTTTCCGCTGCCGGAGGGACCGATCAGCACCACTACCTCACCCTCGCTCACTTCCATATTGATGTCTTTGAGAACTTCCAGTGATCCGAAGCTCTTTTTCAGATTTTTTACGACAATTTTGTTCTGCCCGGAAGTATTGCCCGGCTTGTTATTATCTGCCACGGTTCACCCTCCTCTCTATCTTCTTGGAAACCTTGCTGAGCGTGATAATCACCACCATGTACATAGCGCCGATGATCGCCCATGTCTCCAGACATTTCATAGTATTTCCCATGATCGTCTTACCCACATTGACCAGTTCCGGGAATGCAATAACAGAAAGAATCGAACTGTCTTTCAATGTAATGATGAACTGATTGATAATGGAAGGAATCATGGTACGGATCGCCTGAGGAACTACGATAAGCGCCATGCCTGCACTGTAAGACAATCCAAGGCTCCTGCCTGCTTCCATCTGTCCTCTGTCCACACTCTGGATACCCGCCCGGATAATCTCCGCCATATATGCACCGCAGTTCATGGACAGGGTAATCGTACCTGCCAGCAGAGGCCCCATCCGAAAATCCTTAAATCCCAGGCTGTGAATCCCCTGGGGAATACCAAAATAAATAAAGTACGCCAGCACGATCAGAGGCACGCCGCGCACCGCATCCACATAGACCGTACCGATAAAATTAAGCAGTCTGTTATGTCCTACGTTCATCAGTCCGAACGCCATACCGATCACCATGGCAAACACCAGTGAAAGCACCGTCAGAAGCACTGTCTGTCCCAGCGCCTTGACCAGCATCATACCGTATGTCTGAATTATCATCATCATAGGGCCGTATCTCCTTACTTTTTCTCAAAACCAGTGAAAGATTACCTTCCGGCTTTTCCGCCGGCATCTGCCTCTTTCGCAAAAAACAACTCCCTGAGATATTCTTTCCGAAGGAAGCAGGCATGAGCAGCATATTCCGGGAAGCATAAAAAATCTCCCGGAATATGTACTCCTTTACACAATTCCATGCAAAAATGTTACTTCTGCCAGAAAATTACTCGCCTAAATATTTTGCAAGAATCTCGTCATACTTGCCGTTCTCCTTGATATTGGCAAGACCCGCATTAAACATGTCCAGCAGCTTCTGGTTGCTCTCATTCATGATCGCAAAACCATAAGGTGCGCCTTCGCTTTCCATTCCTTCGGGAATCGTCAATGCAAGGTTGCCGATCTTGATTGAGTCAGCCATGATCGGGGTATCTTCCACACAAGCTGCGGAGTTACCCAGAATAACGTCCTGATACATGGTCGGAGAATCCTCGAATACAGATGTTGTAAAACCGTACTCATCTTTCAGACTGTTGGCAAAATCCATACCTGCCGTACCGTTCTTGACTGCCACATTCTTGCCTGCCAGATCTTCGAAGCCCTTGATATCACTTCCTTCTGCAAGTACAAATGTCTGTGTTGCATTGTAATACCCGTCGGAGAACATCCAGCCGGAATCAATACGCTCCTGTTTGATTGTCGCTCCCGCGATGATTGCATCCGCCTGACCGGACTGTACTGCTGCCACTGCCGCATCCCATCCCAGACTCTTCAATTCATACTGAAAGCCCTGATCCTCTGCGATGGCTGCCAGAATATCCACGTCAATTCCCACGAACTCACCGTTCTCATTGGTGAACTCGAAGGGACGGAATACAGTATCTGTAGCGACTACCCATACCTTGTCTCCGTCTGCCGTTGTATCTGCAGCGCTGTCCGCTGCCGCACTGTCCTGTGTGCCGGCCTGGGCTCCCCCGTTATCAGAACCACATGCCATCATGCTAAGCGCCATGCATCCGATGAGAGCCATTGCTAATAATTTTTTCATAACTACTCCTCCATTCCTGTGGCAAAATGCCCTGTTAGCATAAAAGACGGTGTAATCATGATCAGTTACACCGTCCTTGATGCCCACTGTTAAGTATATGGACTTTTGATTCTCTTGTCAAGACACATTGTATACAACAATACAATAATATCACTGTATTCACCGGTTCGAACAGTTCCGCATTTACACCATAAGGCAGAACATTTTACAGACCCTGGGCTGCTCTCAAAATCAGTTCCACCGCCTTGTCAATTCCAAGCTTCTCTGTATTCAGCGTCAGATCGAAATTACGGGCATCACCGTAGGCACACTTGGTATAATACTCACAGTATTTCTTCCGCGCCCTGTCCACAGCCTTGACATCGCTGGCCACCTGGTCAGCCGGCACCTGGTCCATCATCGCCGTCATACGCTTCACGCGCCACTGGAAGCCCGCATGGATAAACACATTCAGACAGTGGTCAAACTCCCGCAGGATATAATCACCGTTACGCCCCACAATCACACAGCTCTCCTTGTTGGCCAGTTCCCGGATGGCATCCCTCTGCGCCTGCCACAGTTCCTCTTCCAGCGGCTTGTTATAGAAATCAAACAGGCTCTGGGCAAAACCGAAGTTTTTGGGCACACGCTCATCCCATTTGCGCACCTGCTCCGGGCTCAGACTCTTACCCGCAAGAACCGTCTTGAAGATAATGTCCTTATCGTAATACTCGATGCCAAGCTCTTTTGCCACTCTTTTACCGATCTCGCCGCCTCCGGCGCCAAATTCTCTTCCGATTGTAATGATCTTCCTCATAGTCATATACCTCCCTCTCAACTCACAAAATCAAACAGGCTGATCTGATTGGACTCCGGCAGATTCCCCAGAAGCCCCAGACTGCTCATCAGGTCCACCACAGTCTTGGATGCCTTGGTTCGCTGCCTGAAATCATCCTTGCTCAAAAACGGTCCGTCTTTCGCCGCCTCTACAATGGCATCCGCCGCCTTCTCCCCCAGTCCGTCTATACTGCTCAAGGACGGCATCAGTTTTCCATCCACGATCTGGAACAGTCTGGACTGAGCCGAAAAGATATCGATGGGCACAAATTCAAACCCTCTGGCGTACATCTCCTGTACGATCTTCATATCCTTCTGTGTATCCTGCTCCTTCTTGGAAAGTTCCTCGCTCCTGCGCTTGTAATCCGCCATCACATTTTCCAGATGCTGCTGCCCCTGGCACATGATCTCATAGGAAAAAGCCGATGCCCTGATACTGAAATACGCCCCGTAATAAGCCAGCGGATAATTCACCTTGCAGTAGGCGATACGCCAGGCCATCATGACATAGGCCGCCGCATGGGCCTTCGGAAACATATATTTGATCTTCTTGCAGGAACCGATATACCAGTCCGGCACATCCTGCGCCTTCATGGCCTCGATCCACTCGTCTTTCAACCCTTTTCCCTTACGCACACTCTCCATGATGGTAAAAGAAAGGGAAGGCTCCACGCCTTTTTGCATCAGATAGATCATAATATCGTCACGACAGCAGATAGCCGTGGAAATTGTTGCTTTTCCCTCTTCGATCAGTGTCTGTGCATTGCCAAGCCACACGTCCGTGCCGTGGGACAGGCCGGAAATACGCACCAGATCCGTAAAGCACTTTGGTTTCGCATCAATTACCATCTGGATAACAAACTCCGTGCCGAACTCCGGTATGCCCAGGCACCCCAGCTTACAGCCTCCGATCTGATCCGGCGTGATACCCAGCGCTTCTGTTGACTGGAACAGGGACATAACCTTTTTGTCATCCAGAGGTATGGTAACCGGATCAATGCCCGTCATGTCCTGCAGCATACGGATCATGGTAGGATCGTCGTGTCCCAGAATATCAAGCTTCAACAAATTATGATCGATGGAATGATAATCAAAATGGGTGGTGACGATGTCCGTGGTCATATCATTGGCCGGATGCTGCACCGGGGTGAAGGAATTGATATCCTCTCCCACCGGCAGCACCACGATACCGCCGGGATGCTGCCCGGTACTCCGGCGGATGCCGGTACAGCCCGTAACGATACGGTTGATTTCGCACACCCGCTTATGCCTGCCCCGCTCCTCGTAATAGTTTTTCACATAACCGAAAGCCGTCTTGTCCGCCAGCGTGCCGATGGTACCCGCCCGGTAAGTCTGCCCGCTTCCAAAGATCACTTCCGTATATTTATGAGCCTTACTCTGATATTCTCCCGAAAAGTTCAGATCGATATCGGGCTCTTTATCTCCCTTGAATCCCAGGAAGGTTTCGAAAGGAATATCAAACCCTTCTTTGTTCAGTGGTTCCCCGCAGACCGGACAGTCTTTGTCCGGCATATCACATCCGGCGCCGCCGCCGTATGCCTTCACTTCCTCGGAATCAAAATCATAATAATGGCACTTCGGGCACAGATAATGGGGACTTAAGGAATTTACTTCCGTGATTCCCGCCATATTGGCCACGAAAGAACTGCCCACAGATCCTCTGGAACCCACCAGGTAACCGTCCTCCACCGATTTCCATACCAGCTTCTGGGCAATAATATACATCACCGCAAATCCATTGGAGATAATGGAATGCAGTTCCTTTTCCAGACGGTCCTCCACGATTTTCGGCAGAGTCTCCCCATACAGTTCATGGGCCTTGTTATAGCAGATCTCCGTAAGCTGGTTGTCGCTGTCCTCGATCACCGGCGGGCATTTATCCGGGCGCACCGGTGACATGCACTCGATCATATCCGCAATCAGGTTCGTGTTGGTGATCACCACCTCTTCCGCCTTGTCGCTACCCAGATAGGCGAACTCCTGAAGCATCTCCTCCGTGGTCCGGAAGTACAGGGGCGCCTGATTGTCCGCGTCGGGAAATCCCTGTCCCGCCATGATGATACGGCGGTAAATCTCATCCTCAGGATTCAGAAAATGCACGTCGCAGGTAGCCGCCACAGGCTTGCGGAACTGATCGCCCAGACGCACGATCTTCCGGTTGATCTCCATAATATCTTCCATGGAATTAACATTCGGAATCCTCTCCGATTCGATCATAAACCGGTTGTTACCCAGGGGCTGTATTTCCAGATAATCATAAAAATCCACCAGCCTTGCAATCTCCGTATCCGGCTTGCCTTCCAGAATGGCCCGGTACAGTTCTCCCGCCTCACAGGCGCTGCCTATAATCAGTCCTTCTCTGTATTTGTTCAGAAGGCTCTTGGGAATCCGCGGCCTTCTGGCGAAATAAGTGAGGTGGGACATGGAAATCAGCCGGTAAAGGTTCATCCGTCCCACATTGTTTTTTGCCAGAATAATGCCGTGATAGGTGGGCAGCTTCTTGATAATGGCCGGGCTGGCCTTGCCCTTCTCATTGATCTGTGCAAGCGTCGTGATGCCGTCCTCTTCCATCATAACGATCAGCTTCACGAAAATCTCAGCCGTGGCTTCCGCATCATCCACCGCCCGGTGGTGGTTCAAAAGTGATACGCCAAGCGTTTTTGCCACCGCATCCAGCGTGTGCTTTGCCTGTGCCGGCAGCATGACACGGGCTATTCCCACCGTATCCACATAGGTAAAATCATGCTCTATTCCCTGCCTGTTACAGTTTTCCATGATAAAACTCATATCAAACCGGGCGTTATGGGCCACCAGCATACATCCCTCACAAAACCGCAGAAATTCCGGCAGAACGGTCTCGATCTTCTCTGCGTCCACCACCATATCGTCCCGGATTCCCGTAAGCTTCTCTATCTCAAAAGGAATGGGCACTTCCGGATTGACAAAGGCTGAAAAATGATCCACGATCTTACCGCCGCACACCTTCACTGCACCGATCTCTATAATCCTGTTTTCTACCGGTGAAAAACCCGTCGTCTCAATATCGAATACAACAAAGTCCTGTTTGAAATTCTGTCCCTTATCGTTGGCGGCGATCTCATGCAGGTCATCCACCAGATAAGCCTCCACCCCGTAGATCACCTTGAAGAAATCCTGCTTGTCCGGGTCAGGATCGCCAGCCTCCTTGCGTTTCGCCTTCTCTGCTTTCCACAGATCTTCCCACACATGGTTTGCATCCGGGAAAGACTGCGCTACACCGTGATCCGTGATGGCAATAGCAGGATGTCCCCACTTATAAGCGCACTTCACGATGTCCTTCGCCTCAGATACACCATCCATATCACTCATTTTCGTATGGCAGTGCAGTTCCACCCGCTTGCGCACACCGGTATCCATCCTGGACACCGTAAAATCAGGAATTTTTTTGACCCCGGTCAATGAACCGATGGTCAGCTCCTGATCAAACCTGTCCGTCATGGTCATACCCTTGATTTTCAGAAAAGCGCCCGGTTTCATACCATCTGTTATTTCACCAACCTGATCATTGTGCACAAACAGTTTGATCGTCATGGTATCCGTAAAATCCGTCACATCATAGATCAGAATCGTTCTCTCATTCTTGATCTCGCGCTTATCCATGCTGATGATCTTGCCGCGGATGACCACCTCTCCCATCTCACCGATGATGTCGTTGATGGGCATCGCCTCTTCGTCAAAGTCTCTGCCGTACAATACGTCCGGGTTATCGGAGCGCTTAATGGCCCGCTTGAAATCCGCCTTTTTGCCCGTGTTACCCTGTCCTGCACCGCCCATGTGACTGACTTTGTTTTCAGCCTGCTGACCGGATTCTGCAGGATAATCCACGATAGTGCCTGCCGCATCCCGGCTCTTTACCGTATCCTCCGTTATTCCATCTTCTGAAACCGAATCGTCTGATCCTTGTCCGCCGCCGTAGTATCCCGCTCTTTTCGAGATCTCCGCCACCTGCATAGCCAGTCTGTGTTCGTCCTCTTCCTTGTATTTACCTGTAATATGCTCTTTATAGGCAATCTGTACCTCCATCGGGAGACCGCAGCGCTCGTTGAAAATCTTTTCCAGAATATGGATCAGTTCCTCGGCTTTACCTTTACCCAGCACTGTATCTTCCACCGTCAGTACCAGCCTGCCGTTCTCCGTAAAAGCAAAATCGGCTTTCTTAAACAGGTTGTACTCCACCGGTGAGTATTCCCGCAGTTCCAGCAAAATACTGTCCCGGTACGCATCCATCAGCTTGACCGGATCATATTGGGCCGACAGATGAAAACGTTCATAAAATTTGATGATCATAGAAGCGTTTGGAAAGAACTGTCTCTTGATCTCACTCTCCACGCGGAAAATATCTTCCTTCTGAATCAGTCTGTCTGATGAAAGATATACCCGGAGAAAATCCTTCCTTTTTGTGGAAGAAACCTTGTCCACCGTCACCTGCTCATACAGATCCCTGAGTCCCGTATCCAGTTTTAATGTAGGAAACACATCAAAAAATTTCTTTCCCATCTGCCGCCATACCTTCCTGTCCCGCACTTATCATGCCGGAATATTTATTGCCGCCAGTTCTCCAGTTCCTCCCGCAGCGCCGGCAGTAATTGATCTTCCGGCACCTTCTTCACGATCTCCCCGTGCCGGAACAAAAGTCCTTCTCCCTGGCCTCCGGCAATGCCGATATCAGCTTCCCTCGCCTCGCCCGGTCCGTTGACGGCACATCCCATCACCGCCACTTTGATGTCCAGCGGATAATCCTCCACCAGCTTCTCCACCTCACCTGCCAGTCCGATCAGATTGATACGGGTTCTGCCGCAGGTGGGACAGGACACCACCTCAATACCACCCTTACGCAGTCCCAATGTGCGCAGAATCAGTCTGGCAGACCTGATCTCCTCAACCGGATCACCGGTCAGGGACACCCGGATCGTATCGCCTATGCCCTGATGCAGAATCAGTCCCAGACCGATGGCCGACTTGATATTGCCATTTGTCACCGTTCCCGCCTCCGTGATACCCACATGCAGCGGATAATCCGTCTTCTTCGCCAGAATCTCATGGGCACGCACACACATCATCACATCCGAAGACTTGATGCTGATCACCAGATTGTCATACCCCAATTCCTCGATGATCCCTGTTTTGTCCAAAGCACTTTCCACAATGCCCTCTGCAGTCACACCATGATATTTCTCCACCAGTTCTTTTTCCAGAGAACCACTGTTGACCCCCACACGGATGGGTATGCCCCGTTCTCTGGCCACAGCCACCACCGCCGCCACCTTGTCACGGCTTCCGATGTTTCCCGGATTGATGCGGATCTTGTCCGCTCCGTTTTCCATAGCCGCAATGGCCATTTTATAGTCAAAATGAATATCCGCCACCAGCGGAATATGTATCTGCTCCCTGATCCTGCCGAGTGCCTGTGCCGCCTCGATGGTCGGAACCGTACAACGTATGATCTCACATCCCGCCTGCTCCAGGCGCAGGATCTGCGCCACTGTTGCTTCCACATCCTCCGTCCTCGTATTGGTCATAGACTGGATCAGTACGGGATTCCCCCCGCCGATCACCCTGTTTCCGATTTTTACCACTTTTGTATGTTCACGATGCATAACCATTCTCCTTCTTTCCCCTGACCGCATTATGTTTTTATCATACCATATCTTGTGTTGAAAAGTACAGACTGCATATGCATTCTGATTACTGTTCACACGCCCCTCAGTCCCGCCATGTGCACTCTCATTTCTCCGTCAGCCACACCTGCTTTTCCACGACTCTGATAAAAGACCGCCGACGCATACATGGCTTCCCTCTGCCGCATTCGCCCAGATCATTCCGCACCTGACAGACAGTCTGATATCGTTCCGCCGTCTCATCCTCAATGCATTTGCGTATGATCCGTTCCAGATCAGACGTGAGAAGAGGCTGGTAATCTCTGATAGGCAATGACACATAAGGCGGTCTGGCCGGATCGGATCCCGTCACCATATAGTACAGAACCTTGCCCAGCGCATAAATATCACTTCGTTCATCTGCCCGGATACCATCTCCGGTTCTTCCAAACTGTTCCGGCGCGCCATACCCCGGTGTCGCCGCCATCTGCCCGTCCGATGCCACACCGAATTCCTGCCGGCAAGCCGCCCCGAAATCCACCAGCCGCAGATGTCCGTCAGAGCACACCATAATATTATCCGGTTTCAGATCTCTATAAATAACAGGTGGTTTTCTCGTGTGGAGATATCCCAGGACGTCCAGAAGCTGGTCTGTCCATACACATGCCTGTCTCTCCCGGACATAACCGTTTCTCTCCACATACTCGCGCAGAGTGATGCCCTGAATATACTCCATGGCCAGATACCACCCGTCCTCCTGGAATACTTCATAAACCACCGGCAGCATGGGATGTCTGAGCCGCTGAAGCATCTCTGCTTCCCTGGTCACAGATGTGTGCAATTCGGGCTGTTCCCTCTCCGTTGACTGTTCTGCCCATTTCTCCGTACTCTTATCTGGCTGTTCTTCCCGCTCTTTCGGATTCTTGCCTGACTTTTCTTCCATTTCCTCCTGACTCTTACCTGACCGTCCTTCCTGCTCCTCCTGGTTCTTACCTGACTGTTTTTCCTGTTCCTCTGTCCGCTTGCCTGACTGTGCTTCCTGCTTCTCCGAACTCTTACCTGACCGTCCTTCCTGCTCCTCTGGCTGCTTTACTCTCACTTCCCCTCGCTGTGGCTGCAGTTTCTTGACTGCTGCCAGCCGGTCTAAAATTTCATCCCGCACCAGATATACATTCCCCTCACCGCCCTGTCCCAATTGCTTAAGTACTTTGTACTTACCGATATACTGTCTTTGTTCCATCAACTTACTTTCCCCTTATATTCTGCTATGCCTTCTTCTTTCTCCCGCATCCGTATTTTGTCTTTTCCTACCGTCTCACCTCCGCTTTCACATAGATCGCTGACAGATTGTCCCGCTCTCCCCGTTTTATGCAGGCACCTCCGATTTCCCGCAGTCTCCGCACAATCTGTTCTTCTTGTCTGATCTGCCCGGGCCGCAGAACATCTGACAGTTCCTCCTCCGTGATGTGATGGCGAAATCCGTCACTGCACAGCAGCATGGCCTGGCCTCCTCTAAGCACACCCATCCTGAAATCCGGCCTCATGTAGCCAAAACTGCCGATACATTTCGTCAGTCTGTTTTGTCCGTGAACGTGATCTCTGGTCATGCACAAAATTCCTGTCATTTTCTTCCTTTGTCTGCCCGGATTACAGATCCGGTATGCCCGGCTGTCCCCTAAATGCCACACCAGATAGGTCTTTTCCCATATCACAAGCACTGTCATAGTAGTTCCCAGACGGATATTTTCCTGCTGAGCATATTGTGAAAGCTGCTCCTGCATATGATACACCAGCCTGTCCAGCGATCTCCGGATCATCCAGTAAGGCTTTTTTCTCTGCACTGCCCGAAGCAGCGATTCATAAAACCATTCCTGCAGCCGCTCCGTCACATATCCGCTTGCCATCTCCCCCTGTTCCAGACCGCCCATACCGTCGCAGACTGCCGCCATGAGCACTCTGCCTCTCGCCGTCAGAACCTGCACAAGCGCCACCGAATCCTGATTCCCGGATGCCACACTGCCCCGTTCCCAATACACCCCTGACAAAAATTTCATCTAAAAGTCCTTTCTGTTTTTTCATCACTGCTCTTTCCAGACATGACACCATTATATTGATACAATGGTGTCTACTGCCTTGCAGTTTTTGTATGCAAAATGCTCCGCAGCCGCGTTCTGACACCCGCTTTCTTTGAAATACATTACATGCTAACTACACTTTATACAACTATACTTTATATAACTGCACTTTATAATCCTGGATCACTGCGGGACCTCCGCCGGAACCATATGCCTGCCCCTGGGTTTTGAACCAGACCCGATCAGGGCAGCATCCTTCAAGAACCAAATTCATTGCAGGCGGCACAATCTCTGTACCGCCACATTTTATACACTATTCCGTAATTCTACAATGTTTTTATCAGTATAACATACAAGCAAAAAAAGTCAAGCATCTATGAATACACTCTAATGCACCAGCTTCATAATATCATTGTACATAATAAATACCATCAGCACCATGAACACCACCAGCCCGGCAAAATGAATCATGCCTTCCTTTTCCGGAGCGATAGGTTTTCCCCGCACCACTTCCACAAGCATGAACAGCAGTCTCCCTCCGTCCAGCGCCGGAAGCGGAAGCAGATTCAGAATGCCCAGATTCACGGACAAAAGCACCATGATTTCCAGCATTGTCAGGACTGCTGAAGATGTGCCGTAATTTTTTTCCGCATGATCATAGCTTTCTCCTACAAACTGGGCAATGCCGATGGGACCGGACACCTCGTCTTTCGTCACCTGGCCGCTAAGCAGCATCCCCAGACTCTTATAGGTAGTCTTTACATAATATCCCACTTCATAGAAGCCATATTGAAACACCTGCAGCGGATTGCACTTTAAATATTTACCCGCTCCGACAAAACCGATATAGTGGCGTCCGGCCTCTTCATCATACTGGGGAATCAGATTGACAACACCCTTTTGCCCGTCACGCTTATAGTGAATCTCCAAAGGCTCACCCTTATTCAGAGAGGATATCACCACGACCTCCCGATAAAAATGAATGTTCTCATGGTTAATCCGGGTGATCACGTCTCCCGGCTGCAGTCCTGCCTCCATAGCCGCAGATCCCTCAGACACCTGCCCGATCACGGGAAGATCCACCCCGGAAAAGGCGGTCAGGATCAGCGCCACCACAAAAGCAAGGATAAAATTAAAGAAGGGGCCTGCAAAAACTGCTGCAATCCTTTTCCAGACGCCGGCTTCCGTAAAGGCAATTCCCTCCGCCTCAATCCGGTTCGCCTGAACATCTCCCGGCAGCGATGGCTCTGCTTCCGCCATTGCCCGCTGGCGTATACCGCCCTCTTCCTCCTGCGACACAATACCGTCCTCTCCGTCAAACATACACGCTCCGCCGATAGGCAGCAGCTTTAAGGAGTACTTCGTCCCGCTTTTGACAAAGGAAAACAGTGTAGGCCCCATGCCCACTGCAAATTCCAGCACACGGATACCGTTTTTTCTCGCAATAATGAAATGGCCGAATTCATGAGAAATCACTACCACCCCAAATATAATTAAAAATAAAATAATCGTTCTGATCAATGTGTTATTCTCCAAACTTTACTTTTATATAATCATAAGTCTCCGCTTCCGCTTCCAGAATCTGTTCCACCGTGGGATTCTCCTTCACGAAATGCTTTTCCATGGAGCTTTCGATCAACTCCGGTATCTGCAGGAACGTGATCTTCTTTTGCAGGAACAGGGACACCGCCTTCTCGTTGGCGGCGTTGAACACCGTTGGCAGTGTTCCACCGCGCCGCGCCGCCTGATAAGCCAGGGCAAGCCCCCGGAAAGTCTCCTGATCCGGTTCTTCAAAGGTAAGCTGTTTTAAGCGGAAGAAATCCACTCTTGCCGTGTCCATAGGCCGTCTGTCCGGATAAAAAAGCGCATATTGTATGGGCAGCTTCATATCCGGCATACCAAGCTGGGCCATAATGCCGCCGTCAGCATATTCTACCGCCGAATGTATGATGCTCTGCGGATGTACCACCACCTGGATCTGATCCAGTTCCACATCGAACAGCCATCTTGCCTCCATCACTTCCAGTCCCTTATTCACAAGAGAGGCCGAATCTATGGTGACTTTTTTTCCCATGGACCAGTTGGGATGATTTAACGCATCCTCCACCGTCATGGAAGCCAGTTCTTCCTTCTTTTTTCCACGGAAAGGGCCGCCGGACGCGGTCAGCAGGATCTTGCTCACCCGCGCTTTATTCTCTCCGTGCAAAGACTGGAAAATGGCGCTGTGCTCGCTGTCCACAGGCAGAATCGACACACCCTTCCCGGCCGCCAGCGGCATAATGATATGTCCCGCCGTTACCAGTGTCTCCTTATTAGCCAGCGCAATATCCTTTCCCTGTTCAATGGCCGCAATTGTGGGTCTGATACCAATCATGCCCACAATCGCCGTCACCAATACCTCCGATTCTTTCTGAGACGCCACTTCCAGAAGACCGTCCATGCCGCAGACCACACGTACCGGAAGATCACCCAGCCTGCCGCGCAGATCATTGGCCGCCTCTTCCGTCCACATCGCCGCCAGGGCAGGCCGAAACTCCCTCACCTGCTTTTCCATCAAATCAACATTGCTGCCTGCCGCCAGGGCCGTCACCTGCAGATCAGCCTCTTTTCTCACAATTTCCAGAGTCTGTGTTCCGATGGAACCTGTGGAACCCAATATCGCAATCTTTTTCATAATGTACCCCATTCAGTCCGCCCGCATCGCGCCATGCATCTTTCCGCTGTATCCGGCAATGCAGTACCGATCCGTTCCGAGCCAATCACAATCTTTTACTATATTAAAACGCCGCTTTCACATACTCTTTCACAAGAATCACAAACACTACAAAGTAACACCGCCAACACCTACGATAACGACCAGTCCTATAAAAATAAGCGGTGCGGCGATGATCACACTGTCGAACCGGTCCATGATCCCGCCGTGTCCCGGAATCAGCTTACCGTAGTCCTTGATCTCGTGATCCCGCTTGATAGCAGAAGCTGCCAGATCACCCACCATGGAAACCAGTGCTCCTGCCCCGCCAAGCACCGCCGACAGAAGCAGCGGAATGTCCGCCCCGGCATACCGGTTCACTGCAAAATGCGTGTAGAGCACAAAAAGCACTGCCGCACCAAGCACGCCGCCCACTGCACCTTCCACAGATTTCTTCGGGCTCAGTTTCGGTGTCATTTTATGTTTGCCGATCAGCACACCTACCGAATAGGCACAGGTATCGCTTCCCCAAGAGCAGAGGAAAATGAAGCCCGTCAGATAAGCGCCGTATTCGAAACCTTCCCGGATCAGATAAATAAAGGACAGCATAAGCGGCCCGTAAAGCCATGAAAACATTGCCGTCATGATCTGATTCGCCTTATATTTCGGAAATGTAAACACATACACAAACAGAAACAGGATCAGACCAAGCGCCACTGCCGCAAGCACAGTCGGATAAGCCGGGGCAAGCCGGTCACCATTCTCTTCTCCCATATAAAGTGCTGCCGCAAGCGCAGCATAATAAATCACCGTCATGATCATGCCTGCCCATTCCGGTGCACTGCATTTTCCCTCTTCTGTATGTATTCCACAAGCCTTCGCCAGTTCTCTGTAAGCTGCAAGAGATATGAAACAGAGGACAGCCGCCAGCACACCGCCGCCCGCCAGGATTGCTGCCAGTGCGATGATCACCAGAATGATACCGCTTATCAATCTTGTACGAAACATAATCCCGTCTCCTCCTACTCGTCCTTCACCAGACCGTACCGTCTGTCTCTCTTATTATATGCTTCCACAGCCTTCTCTAATTCTTCTTTAGAAAAATCAGGCCACGCCACCGGCGTAAAATACAATTCCGTATAGGCAAGCTGCCACAGAAGGAAATTGGATATGCGCTGTTCATTACAGGTACGGATCAATAAATCCGGCTCAGGAAGATCATGGGTATCCAGCATACTGCCGATCTTGTCTTCCGTGATATCTTCTGCCTTAAGGCTTCCCTCCGCCACGTCATCCGCCAGCCGGCGCACAGCCCGGACGATTTCATCTCTTCCGCCGTAATTGATGGCAATCTGGAAGTGCAGGCCGGTATTGTCCCTGGTTGCCTGCTCAAGCTGTTCCATCCGATTCCTGATATCCTCATCCAGCCTCGTCTTATCTCCAATGATACGCACACACATGTTATTTTTAGCCGCCGTTTTGAGACAGGTCTTCATATAATTACGCAAAAGCCCCATTAAAGCACTGACCTCATCTTCCGGCCTGCTCCAGTTCTCCGTACTGAAAGCATATACCGTCAGATACTGTATTCCCATGCGGTACGCTTCTTCACAGATAACCTCCACCGTTTTGGCACCCTGTACATGTCCGTAATTGCGGGGCATTCCCTTACTCTTAGCCCATCTCCCGTTGCCGTCCAGTATGATCGCCACATGATTCGGAACTTTTCTGTTTTCTTCCATAACAAACCTCTCTTTAACCGGAAAATTAGTAAAAAGGGACAACAGAATAGCGATTCTGTAAGCCCCTCTCTATACTTTATCTGTAATTTGTGCCGCTGTCCGTCACCCTCATACAGCTTTTCGATCCGTTTGACCAAACAAGAAACAAAAACTGTGCTGTACTCCGGCCGGAAACAGCCTGAAGAAATATTCTTACACGGTAAGAATCTCCTTGGATTTCTCTTCCACCAGTTTGTCAAGATCTTTAATATATTTGTCCGTCAGCTTCTGCAGTTTATCTTCCAGTTCCTTGATCTCGTCCTCAGAAACCTCAGATTTCGCCATCTTCTTCAAGGCATCATTGCCATCCCGTCTCGCATTGCGGATCGCAACCTTGCTCTCCTCGCCCCGCTTCTTGACATCCTTCACCAGATCCTTACGGCGTTCCTCTGTCAATTCAGGGAACACAAGACGAATCAGAGAACCGTCATTGGACGGTGTAATGCCCACATCGGACATCATGATCGCCTTTTCGATCGCTTTAATCAGCGTTTTCTCCCAAGGTGCAATCTGAATCACCCTGGGTTCCGGAACTGTAATATTACCCACCTGCTGAATCGGTGTGGGCGTACCGTAATAATCTACCCGGATCTTATCCAAAACATGCGGATTCGCACGTCCGGCCCGAATCGCACCGAGATCGGTCACAAGATAATCATAGGCCTTCTGCATTTTGTCTTCATAGGGTTTTAGTCTTGCATCCATACTGTAATCCTCCAGCTATTATTGCTTATACGGTCACCTTCGTGCCGTTAAATTTTCCCTTTACGGTATTCACGATACTGTTTTCTTCATTTAAGCCAAAGACCCACATAGGCATATGGTTTTCTCTTGCCAGAATTGAGGCTGTCATATCAACCACCTGCAGATTCTTCTCGATGACTTCGTTGATGGAGACTTCATCATATTTCTTCGCTTCCGGATTGATTCTCGGATCACTGTCATAAACACCGTCCACCGCCTTCGCCAGAAGGATCACATCCGCCTCCACTTCCACGGCGCGGAGCACTACTCCCGTATCTGTCGAGAAATACGGATGTCCCGTACCGCCTGCGAAGAACACCACCATATTTTTGGCAAAATACTTGTTTGCACGATCCTTGGAAAACAGCTTCGTAAAAGAACCGCACTCAAAAGGTGTCAAAATATTCGTCATCATGCCTGCAGAGCGAAAGATTTCGGACAC
>ERZ808035.1066-NODE-1066-length-16730-cov-5.335555_pt1 | contig 16730 bp, 16 predicted proteins | sample MGYA00380189_ERZ808035 | MGnify/ENA primary metagenome ERZ808035 (study PRJEB31490, sample SAMN06133407) | mouse gut metagenome | isolation source: M5_1 | host: mice | place: China: Chengdu | collected 2015-05 ...
ACGATATACGGGCAAATGCCAAAGGCTACGAATACTTCTGTTATATGAAGCTGCGTAGGCAGAAAGTAATGGCATCAGCCAGATAAGGGGGCGCATCCGAATGAAAAGTAAAAACCACAATATCCGTTTTAACATGGAGAAAGGGGATGAGTGCAGGGCGTGGGAACTCCTGCACTCCCCACAGATACGGCAGATGTTCAAGTCACAGAACAGATTTGTGATAGAAGCAGTCAATAATTATTATGATCGCTGTGTGGCGGTAAAGCGTGATCCTTATCTGGAAACAAGGGAGAAAGAGGACGCTTTTGCGGAGCGCATCGTGGAAATGGTGGAGAAGAAAGTGATGTCCAATCTCCCGGCGCTTTTTGGAATGTATATGGCACAGATGCAGTTTTTTCCCTTATCCGTTCCTATGGGTGCATACCCAGCGACGCAAGGCGGCATGGTGCACGGTCAGGCATCAGCAAACGGTACAAATAACGGAAATGCAGTAATGGGTGGGGCAGTTTCTCCCATTATTTCCAATCCGGCAGATATGGAAGCAGCGATGCAGAATGCAGGGGATGTGCAGGAGGAAGCTGTATCGGAGAATATCACAGAGCCGCCGGACAATGATTTGATTGATTTTGATGCATTTTAATATATTTGCAGAGTAGGGCTATGGTAATCAGGTTTACTGAAGCCTTATTTTTGTGGATTTTTTCACATCAGAGCATAAATGCATCAATATTTTCATAAAAGACCGACAAAGGGTAGCCGAAAGGCTACAAAATAAGGACAAAGGGTAGCCATATAAGGCTGCATAATAAAGGGCGGGCATTTAAGCCCGCAAAATAAGGGCAAAAAGCAGCCGGAAGGCTACAAATAAGGGCGCAAATGTAGCCGTCTGTATTGAAGCTGGAATACCAGTTTTCAGGCAGGCGGTTTTTTTATGTCCTGAAAAGACCTGTCTTAGAGACAGTTTCGGGGAAGTCAGGGGAGTGTCTGGCAGTAATTTCCGGGGAGGGCGCAAGCCTTTCCCTAAGCCCTCGGCGTTTGAGAGCGAAATACACCCTCCGCACAAAACTCCGTTTTGCACTCCGGGGATTTCGCCCTTGCAGGGGGCAAATTTGCACAGGCGCAAATTTACAGTCCGAAAGAGCCGGACTGTATTTATCCATGCCGCCCGAAGGACGGGGCGCATGGATGCTGTTACTGCCAATGGCTACATTTTTGGGCAGATACGCAGCAACATTTACGGGACTTCGCTGAAGTCCTTGCCTGCGGCTGTCAGAAAGCGACAGCCGTGAACCGCCCCGAATATGGGCATGGGTTCGCAATCAGCCGTCCTATGGCGGCTGTTCACAAGGAAAGCGGCGGTATCAGACTATCCGCCCAAGGAAAGGAGAAGGGCATTCGTGAAAAGAAATTCATTTATAGAAATGGCGAAACTGCATAACTTATCGGGACGCATCACTTATATTTCAAGCCATGCCAAGCAGGAGCATTTGTATGAAGTCTATGCAACGGAGCCGGACAGGGCATTCTGGCGGGAACTTGCCAAATGTAATCAGGAGGAATTTGAAAAAAGCGGCACGAACGGGAAGTGTATCGAGGCGAGGGAGCTGATGATCGCCTTGCCGGAAAGTTTTATCAATTATGACCATGACTATCTGTTGAAAAAGATGGTAGACGAATTTAAGAAACGCTACGGCGTGGAGTGTTTTGCCGCGCTCCACCACAATAAACGGAAAACAAACCTGCATATCCATATGATATTTGCAGAGAGAAAGCGGTTGGAGCAGCCCATAGAAAAGGTTGCCGCCCGCAATATGTTCTATGACGAGCAGGGGCATCATGTGCGGACAAAGAAAGAGATTCTTGACGGGGACGGAAATATCCGCAAGGGCTGCAAAATCATCAAAAAAGGCGAAGTGTATGAGCGTAAGGTTTTTACTACAAAAGATGGACGCTTTAAACAGGAGTCTTTTTTGGAAGAGGCAAAAGTATTTTATACGGATCTGATCAACCAGATGGTGATCGATGATAAAGATCGGCTCAGCATTTTTGATAAAAACGGCCCGTACCTTGCGACAAAAAAAGTCGGTAAAAATAACCCGAAAGCGGAGGAAATAAAGGCAGACAATGAAATCCGCATGGAGTGGAACAGGACTGTAGACCGTGCAGTTGTAAGCGGTGTACCCGAAGCGGAAATTTTGGAGATAAAGAAAACAGAAATTACGGACAGGGTAAAGGAATCCGTGGAGCAGAACGGCAGTAAGCCAGAGCTGTTCGGGGATATTGTCATGGCGGCGATTGCGTTGCTGGAACGTCTGATTGCGAAAGTGATGCAGAAAGTAATGGATATGGTAGAGAAAGTGGTTGGTAATGCCGCCGCAATTGAGGAAACACCAAAGGGAATGACGAAAGAATCGGAAAGCCATATCCAAGTCGGAAATGAGCCGATTCACCAGCCGGAAAGAAAAAAGATACCGTTTCCATTCGACCATTATCGGAAAGCGGAAACACTGAATCAGACGGAACAGCCACAGCAAAAAGGCATAGTAGCAGACAAAAAATCCGTTATCGGACAGACAAAAGCAGAGCAAAAACCTGTTCCTGCTGAAACCAAGCAGCCGGAAATGGAAAGACCGCCCAAGCCGCAGCCTTCCATACTGGCAGCTAAATATCCCCGCCTGAAAGAGATTGACGATAAGCTGAAAGAGCAGAACAGGGCAATTTTTGAACGTGAACAAAAGCGGGATATGTTAAAAAAGGAGCAGTCTGAATGTATGGGCATCTTCAAAGCCGGCAGGCGTAAGGAATTACAGCAGGAGATTGACAGAATTGATAAGCAGATTTCCAATATGAAAAAGCATCTTTCCTCTATTGTGAGAGAATATAAATTTGATTCTGTTCAGGCATTTTATAAGGAATTTAATGCGGCTAAGAAAGAGTGCCTTGATTATCAGGCGGATCGTGCAGCGTGGGAGAAAACTTACGGGGAGAAAGCGATGAATTTTGTGAGTATCAAAGATAAGCTCAGGCAGAAAGAACAGATAGTGAAAGAAAGGGAAGCGAGCAGGGTGCATCATGCAAGGCGGAAAGAGAAAGGGGCAAGATGATTGAAATAAGCAGATTATAAATAAGCTTTTTTGATTTCCCAAATCTTAAAAATGTTTCTCGACAATGATAGAAGCATCTGCTATTATATCGGTAGCAGATGTGAGCCTAATAATAAACTTTCGTAAATGCTATATTAGGAAACTGTATGTAGATCCTTTTTATGGCGAAAAAGAGTTTGTTTCTGATGCTTGTTGTGCCTGCAAATAAGCATCAACGAAATGGAAGAGAAGAAATGCAAGTTTTATTACTTGCTTTTCCACTTATTTGTTATTGTAGCAAATTGTTGTTATTTATTTAGAAAGGAAGTGCTGTTATGAATTTTGAAAATGATTCTGGTTTTAAGTGGGGAGCGGTGACTCTCCTTGACTTTCTCGGTTGGAAAGGAGTCTGGATGAATGACTATAAACAACAATCGCAGTCTGCACATTTTAACTATAATTCGCTTCAAAAGCTTGCGAATCTTATAAAGACAATAAATGAAGAATGCAATGCTCGATGTAAAGAATATGGAACAAGCTTGAAATTTATCAGTATATCTGATACGCTTGCTCTTTTTTCACCATGTAGAAGTGGAGATGACGATGAAGAAAATTATAATATTTTAAAGTTGCACGCAGAACTGTGTAGCCGAGTTATGGATATATCAGCAGCTTCAGGATTTGCACTTCGGGGAGCTATAACAATTGGAGAATTTGACTATTGGAATAATGTAATTATTGGACCTGGTGTAGATGAGTGTGCCAGTTGGTATGAACAGGTAGATTGGCTTGGTGTCATTTTTGCTCCATCTGCACAGTTTGTTATTGATGCACAACGTAACAAAAATAGAGATGAGAGAAATCTTAGATGTGATGAAGCAGATGGCAGGCGTCCTAAAAGGAATCAAATTCCTTGGTATGACCAAAAAATCGTTGCCTATAGACACATACCTGTTAAGAATGGCTTTCGAGGGATTGATTATTGTGTTGATTGGGGCAACGAGGTGACTATTCTCAACAAAGTATTAGAGAATACCATCTCGTTATCTCGAGAAATTGCAATCAAGTACATAAATACAAACAAATATCTTTATGCTCTGAGACCAGAAGAGGCGACAAATGATGCGAATGAGTAGAATTTCACATTGATGAACTTGACACATAGAGAATGAGTGCTATAATAAAGGAATATTAGGGAGCAAATCTCCTCCCCTGAAATGACCATGAAATCCTTATATTTTCAGCATTTGTGTGGATTTTAGTGGGAGCAAATTAAGGGAGGAACTTTCGTTGAGAGAATGACGTGTTTCTGTTTAATTATTTATATTGTTTTGATAGAAGGAGGTATTGTTTATGAGAGAATTTAATCCACAGCTTGAGATTTTTGATCCTTTTGTTGAGCCTTTTTCAAATCCTGAAAAGACTGACATTGTTTTTGACCAGAGAGAGATGGACGCATGTTGTGCATGCACAGCATGTTCCGCATGTTCTGCTTGCAAGTAATATCTTTTTATTAGCTCCCTTTAGTTGCGTCATTCTCAATATGAAAGGAAGGTCACTATGATAGAAAGAATTAATAGAGCAAAAGCACCATTTTATGTACAATTTGAATTGACAGAAAAATGTAATAACAAGTGTTACTTTTGCTATAATCCGTTAGGACATGTAACGGGTAATGAATTGACAACAAATCAAGTTAAAAACATTCTTGAACAGTTACGTGAGATGAATGTTTTTAGAATAAATTTTAATGGTGGAGAACCATTAACACGAAAAGACATTAAAGAAATAATTAAGTATGCATATGATCTTGGTTTTGAATTGCATATGAATACCAATTCGACATTGGTTACAGATGATATGGCAGAATTCATATCCCATTATATGAGGAGTGTATGTACATCGATTTTACATTCCAATGAGACCGAACATGACAGAATGACAGGTCGTGTTGGGGCTTATCAGGATGTTATTAGAGGTATAAAAATATGGAGACGTCATGGTGTGCATGTTGAGGTTAATATCTGTACTTCATCTGAAAATTATACTGATATTTATAACATTGGAAAACTTTGTTCAGAATTAGATTGCTATGCTTTGTGTTCTACAAGATACATATTGAATGATAGCAAAAATAAGAATATGCTGTTAGATTCCAAGATGACTATGGAGTTGATTGATACATTAATGAAGGTAAAGGAAGACTTTCCTAGTATCTCTGATGTTAGTCTTCCTGGTCCAGTTCCGTATTGTGAAGTGGATAAAACATATTACGAGAAATTACGTATATTAAATATTCCTTGCCAATACGGATATGGTCTTGCAAGAATTAGCCCAGTTGGAAAAGTTACACCTTGTACTATTTCAGATGATGTAATCGGAGATCTTAATGATATATCATTTGCAGAAATTTGGAAGGCCGAGGGTTGGGCAAAATATGAGCATTTGTGCCATATTCCTAAGGGCTGTCAGGAATGTTCGGAGATAAAAAGATGTAAAGGTGGCTGTGTAGTTTACGATGAGTCTATTATTGCATGCGGAGAGAAAGTTTGCACAAAGAAATGGGGCTACGCAGATGGAAAAGAATAGACTATTGGAAATTAATATCGGAATGAACCCAACAAGGGTAGAGCTGGAGTTGACAGAACAGTGTAATTTGAAGTGTAAATTCTGTTATAACAGCCAGAATCCGTTAATATCTGATAAAATCTTTGATGTTATAGAGCGCTTACATGAGATGGGTGTTTTGGAGATCATCCTTACAGGGGGAGAACCAATAAGTCATCCGCTATTTTTAGATATACTTGATAAGTGCTGCAAGTACTTTGACAAAGTAATGGTTCAAACTAATGGAACTTTGATTGATGCAGGGATGGCTAAAACCCTAAAAAATAAGGGCGTGTATGGCGTTAATGTATCGCTTCATGGCGATAAAGAACTACATGAAAAACTTACTTTAGTTGATGGTAGTTATATACAAGCTTATGAAGCATTAGAACATTTGACTTCAGAAGGAGTAAATACAGCTTCAAATTTTGTGCTTACAACAGAAAACATTTCAGATTTCCCAAAGACAATTAAGAAGTTGCATGATATGGGAGTTAATGGGATGACACTTACTCGCTTTACTCCTACAGGCATAGGGGCCGATAATGCTTATTTAAGTATCACTACTGGTCAGCTGATAAGAGTATTAGAACAGGCGGATTCATTTCTTGAAAATTGTTCAAATAAGAGTTTTTATGTTTTGCTTGCAAATTCAGTACCATACTGTGCTTTGCCAGAACATCTAAAGCATTATAGCGAGTATTGTCATTTTGGTGCTTCAAGATTTTATATTGATATTAATGGCAACGTATTAATGTGTGGCATGTCACGATTGCAGATAGGAAATATTCTTAATGAAACATTTAAAGAAATGAAGAGCAAATCGGAGATATATTGCAATCATGTATGTGGAGTTGATGTCCCAGATTATTGTAAAAAATGTGCTAATTTTAATAAGTGTAGAGGAGGCTGTAGAGCTGCTGCGTTGGCATGTTACAATAAGATTGATGGACCAGATCCATATTGTAAATTCAAGGAGGTTGCTAACAATGAATGAATTGACAGTTTTTAGATTGGTGGAAGGTGTAAAAGCAAGAGAAGAGAGCTTTGGACTCTTGATTGTGTCTAAGAGTACCCCTGCATTATCGCTTAATGAAGATGGTAAAGTTGTATGGGAATTGATAAATGGGAAAAATTCGGTTAAGGACATGATTGATGAGGTGTCAAAGCAATATGACAAAGTTTCAGTAAGAGAAAAAGTAATTGAATTGGTAGAGGGTTTTGAAAAACTTAATCTCATCGAGCCTGTTGAATAATCATGATTTTTAATTAGTCGTTCGGGAAATACTATGCCTAGTACTTTCAGTGCGGCTAATTTTTTTAGGAGGGAAAAATGACAACCAAAGCAAATATGAAGTATATTATTCCTCCAGCGTGCGAACCTACGGTTCCGTTATTGGGACCATATCAGATTGCTGGATATGCAGAAAAAATCGGTTATAAAATGGAAATATATAACTTTAATAATTTATTATTGCAAGAAATTGTTGATAATCATTTATCAGAATATAGTGCAGTTGTCGAGAATGAATTAGATAAAGTTGAAGTCCTTTCATATATGAAATTTCTGGGTTCATTTGAAAAAATAAATAACTATAGAGATTTGAAAAGGGAATTGATGAATTGTACTACTACAAAGGATTATTGGCGATTGATAGATTATATTCGTTGTAGTTATGACTTATATTCTATGAAATTTAAGAATTTGAGATTTCGTCTAGATGGAGTTGACTCACCGTATAGATGGAATATCTGGAATGATATCGAAAGATTTATTGAGGAGTTTTACCAATCAGATATATGTGACCTGATGAGACAATGGATTGAGACAATGGGTATTTGCGATAATCAAGTTATTGGAATAAATATTACTTTTGAAAGTCAATTATTTTTTGCAATAATGGTTTGTAAATTGCTAAATGAAGTCCATCCAAATAATAAGATTATTGTCGGAGGCGGGTTTGTAAATTCATTTATTAATTCAGGCGATTCGATTGGACCGATAGCAAAGTATTGTAATTTGGTAAATTCAGGTGAGGGTGAAGCTTTAATTTGGTATTTAAAGGAAAATAACAATAATTTACAAGTCTTGCTGGATAAAAGCGAAAAGAGTGAAGGTAAAGCTTGTTATATTCCAGCAGAAAAGGTATGTGATAAAAAGATTTCAGTGTGTCCACCTGCGATTACAAGACAAGATCTGGATGAATATTTCTCGCCGTTGAGAGTTCTTCCTTTACGATTTACTTATCAATGCTATTGGGGAAAATGTAAGTTTTGTACTGATAGAGAATACCATTCGTGTCTTGATAGTAAATATAATGTTGATGAAATGATTGACTTTTGTGTGAAAAATGCGAACGGGCGGAATATTGATTGTATTTACTTTTTGGATAGTGCGATACCCATTCCTATTATGAAAACATTTTGTAAGAAACTTATCGAGAATGATGTAAAAATTAAATGGGGTACAAACGCTCGATTCGACCCACCTTTTGTGGATGAAGATTTTATTAAATTGTTAGCAGAAGCAGGATGTGTGTTTATCAAATTCGGATTAGAGTCAGGGGCTCAACGTGTGCTTGACTTGATGGATAAGGGAACTAAAATAGAAAATGTTTCAACTATCATTCAGTTGTGTAGAAAACATGGCATTTTGGTTCATACATATATCATGTTTGCATTTCCTGGTGAAACAGACGATGACCGAATAGAAACAATGAATTTTATTCTCGATGAAAAATCTCATCCAGATAATTATAATTGCTCAGAATTTATTATGTATGGGAATTCGTTAATAGCTAAAGAATTGGATTATAAGTTGGATTCTAAAGGTACCGAAGATGAGGGGTGGCATAGTGCATCATATAGTTTTAGCAACCAACACATTAAGGAACAAATACGTTCTCTAAGAATTGCTTTTGATGAAAAATATACACCAGCTGATGTGCTTATATCTACGGGTCATACAATTGCAATGGCAAAATCATTGAAAAGAAGTAGTAAAAAAATTATTTTATACAGAAACTCGATTATTAAGATTGATGAGTCAGTGGTTATCGATTATGATAATCATATAGTTAGTAAGTGGCGTAGAAGAGATGGCATTGTCTTCTTGAAAGATAAGTATGCAGAATTAATTATTCAATTAGTCGGACGCAGCTTTAATCCAATAGAATTAGTATCTTTAGGTTTTAATACAAATACACTGTATGAATTGATTAACGAAGGAATTTTAGAACTTATAAATGATAATCCAGAAGGAATATTAGCTTATGAGGGAGAAAATAAAATTGTATTTAACTATGGAAACCGATTCAATTCGTTAAAGTGGTACGGTTATTATGATAATAATTAACAAAGAAGGTGTTTAAGATGAGTAACGGATGGAATGGGTATGCTAAAGAATTTAATGAGTTAGCTACTTTTGATAAACAGAGCATTCATACAGGACTTGGATTAAGGGGAATTGAACCAAAAGAAGTTGTATGTCATGCTGAAAGTATTTTGGATGTTGGATGTGGCGAAGGCACGAATACCTATTTGATGTATTCTGTGGGAAAAGTTAAAACTGTAGGAATAGATATTGCTTCTTCGGCAATTGATAAAGCTAATAAACAATATGCGGAAGATGTCTGTACTTTTTTGAACTGCGACATAAGTGGTTTTCTAAAAAAATATGATGGTGATCCATTTGGTTTGGTAACATTCTGGGGATCTTTAGACTACCTAAAACTAGATGAGGAGTTTTTTAATAAATTAAACTATATAACTAAGGTTGGTTCAAGATGTTTTGTTTCTAAATTTCATCCAATGTGGACTGCTTTGTATGGAAATGATGTAGAAGACCAATGTATGAGATCATATTTTGATGATGGAAGATTGGATTTAGTTCCGTATGGCGTCAAGAATAAGGTGTTTTTGGAAAGAATTCACTACAGCATTTCATATATTTATAGTGCGTTTAAAAAGGGTGGTTGGGATGTGAAAAAAATAGAAGAACCAAAGCCGGATCTTGAAAATTCATCATTTAAGTATTTGAATTATGATTCTGATGATATCTTAATGGATCGAATGGGTAATGTTCCAATGACTATAATTTTTGAATTTGAAAGGAGGAGATAGCTGATGCGTTATATATCTGTGGCAAATGCAAACGTTAATAATTTAAAAAATGTCAGCATTCAAATACCACTTGATAAATATGTTGTTTTTGTTGGAAAAAGCGGAAGTGGAAAGTCAACACTTGCTGTGAATGTTGTAATGTCTGGCTATATGAAAAAGCTACAAAATGTATCGGTTCCATTAAAACCTATTTTGTTTAAGCAAAAAGCTTTTATTCCAAATTCAGATCAGACTATAGCAGGATTTCTAGGTATTTCATCAAGCAGCATTGTTCAATTTATTGAGAGTAGTAAGAAAATCAATGTAGCGAAAAAGGAATTGCTTAAAGAGTTGTTGAGAATTCTTCGATTAGATGAGTTACATACAGGCGATTTGATTAGAGAACTAAACTTAACAAGGTATAATAAGATTCGCTTTATTAAGATGCTGTTGAAAACAGATGCAGAATTATTGATTGTTGATGAGTTGGGAGCTGGCTTAAGTTTAAATGAAACGGGTGATATTGCGAAGTGTTTCAGGCATTTGGTTGATTTTGGTTATTCTATATTATCAGTCGAGCATGCAATACCAATTATTGAACAGTCTGATTATGTAATAGAGTTAGGACCAGATGCAGGTAAATATGGTGGCGAGGTAATTTTCGAAGGTAGTACATCGGAATATACAAAATCTAAACGATGGAAAGAAATGAAAAATCTATTAAAGGTAACTGCTTCAACTCATAGCAAATTAAGTAAAGGTATTAGCATAAGCGATATAAACTACCATGGTTTCAGTAAACTGGATGTTTCAATACCTTTTAACGGAATTGTTACCATATGCGGACCATCTGGAGCAGGTAAGAGTTCATTATTGGATATTATTTTCAGAGCATGTGATAAATCTGCTTCAGCATGGAAGAATCGAGAAGGGATAGATGGTGTTATTGAGGGTAAAAATAATTTACGTAGACCTTATATGATAGATCAAGTTCCAATAGGCAATAATGCGATGAGTACTCCGGCAACTTATACCAGCATTATGGAAAGCCTTCGTAACATTTATTTAAACAAGGCTAAGGAAGAACAATTAGATTTTGAGAAAGGTGATTTTTCTTTTAACTCAAGGGGACAATGCAAAAAATGCAAAGGAAGAGGTAGTTTTGAAATTAGTATAGATGATGAGTTGATATATGAAGTGTGTGATGCGTGTAATGGAAAAAGATACAATGATAATACATTAAGGATAATAGAAAGTGATATGTCAATTGGAGATGTATTGTCTTGTTCGTGTCATGAACTTTATAAAATCTACTCACAAGATGCTAAAAAACGAATTCTTACTGAAAAAATAGATTTTATAAATAAAATAGGCTTGTCATATTTAAGATTAGGACAGCCATCTGGATCGCTAAGTGGGGGAGAGAGTCAGAGAATAAAAATTACCAAAGAATTATCTAAAAAACTGGGAGATAGGTGCTTATTTATACTTGATTCACCAGCAAAGGGGCTTCATATGTTGGATTTGCCTTGTGTTATGGAATCATTAAAGAAACTAATTGGGAAAAACAACTCGGTGGTAATTGCAGAAAATAATCCATATTTTGTTTGTATGTCGGATTGGATAATCTATTTGCAACATGGAAAAATAATGTATGAGGGCACGTCAGAGAATTGTCCTAAGAAACTATTAAAAGGATTAATGGAGGGCAACTAGTTGGAATTAAAACAAAAATATCCAAAAAGATTACATATTGAGGTGACTAGCAGATGCAATTTTAAGTGCTTGACATGTAAACATGGATTTATAAATTATGGTAATGATATGTCTGAGACAATTTTGAAAACAGTTATTGAGGAGTTGTTACCATACGCGAATGAAATTGAAATGCAAGGAACAGGTGAATCCTTATTATCACCGAATTTCAATCGATTATTTGACGCAACAAAGCAATATCCAAATATAAAAAAGATTCTTATTACTAATGCTTCTTTAATTAGTGAAGAGCAAATCAACGATTTTGTAAGGAGTAATATGGAACTCATTGTGTCTTTGGATGGAGCTAGTTTTGACTCATATAGATTAAATCGTCCGGTAGGAGATTTTGGAAAAATTATGAGTACGCTTAAGAGAATAGGAGAAGAAAGAGAGAAGAATGGCAATTCTAAATTCTCATATATTATCAATATGGTAGCTACAAGTGAGAATTTTCATTGTATAGCGGAATTAATTAATTTAGCTAAACAAATTGGCGTTGATTTTGTACATATTTCAGAAGTAAGAGAGTGTATGCCGGATAAAAGCACATGGGATAGATTGAAACTTGATCAATGTGATGAAAGGAGTATCTTTGAAACATATGTATCAAACTGTGCAATATTAGCAAAGGAAACTGGTGTGGGTTTTTCTTTTAATCCATATGAAAAAAGAAATCAGATAAAGAAAAAATTATGTGTATCTCCTTGGCAGCATGTGTTTATTGGAGCTGACGGAGATGTAAAGTTCTGTTGTGAACAGAATTTTGTCATCGGTAATCTTTTACATGAATCATTTGATGAAATTTGGAGTGGAGAAAAAGCAACGGAATTTCGCAATTGCATGATTGAGGGTATCTATCATTCTATATGTAGAAATTGCTGTTTACCTTGGGGGATAACATATGAATAAGATATCTTTTATTCATACTCATTATTTTCCCCCAAAACTTCTAAAATCAGTAGATATTGATACGAGTGTTGTGGCATTGGAAGTATATCCAGATTTGTTATCAAAGTATTATGGAGATTATGATATTTTTGATTCCTTGGAAGCGTGCATTTCTTGGCATAATGAGCAGTATTCAGAAAGAACAGTAAAGTTTACAATTGAAAATGTCACTTTACTTAAGGAGATTAAGTCTCTAAAAAGAGCGAAAGAGTTAGGTTTGATTGCGGTTCAGTTGTTTCATTCACAGACAAATGCATATTTTGATAAAAAAAGAGGGTTAACTGTATTAGGACATCAACTGTTACGGGGGTTAATTGAAAATGACTTAATTCTTGATTTAAGTCATTTAAATGATAATGAAATCAGGTATGTATTAAGTGAATATTCTGGCAAGATAATGGTCTCCCATTGTGTATGTAGCGACCTTATCGAGACTATTCATCCCCGTACAAATGCAATATCGAGTGAAACTATTAAGGTATTGTCTGAACACGGATGCTTGTTTGGGATTCCCTTTATAAATGATCTGGTGTCAAAAATTTCGCATGATACCTATGAGAGTGATTCTGGGATAATGCAGGATATATTTTCTCAAATATTGTATTTTGTTGAGAATGTAGGCTCGGAAAATGTTGCACTTGGACCTGATTTTATGGATACAGAACATTTTTCAAAAGTATTTAAACAGAATATAAAAATTCCGGATATATTATATGAAGAATCAGGTTATCAAGAATTGGTATGTGGATTGAGAGAAAGCAATATTTCCGAAAAAGATATCATGTTGATTATGTGTGGAAATGTAAAAAGAATCATTGGGTTATTATAAATATATGATTTATGAATTGTATTGGTTTTCAAGGTGTGGTGGCTTGTTTTGTTTTTGTACATTTTGCATAATTAAAAGTAAAGGTTTACAAACACACTTGACAATCTTTCTCTGAAGCTGAGTACTGTCATGAACGGACGAAAAGATACAGCCCATCACTACCTGTCTATTATGACAGTGAGTTGTCCAATCCCAAGGGGGACGGTAGGGCGGATCATCTGTCTCGTCGTATGCGGACGGATATCATTAGGGCATTTTGCAAAAGGATATTACAGCTTGGAATGCGGGCGGGAGTCTACGCATCAGAAAACTGGTTTGAGACAAAACTGTATGCAGAGGAACTGGCAGAGTACAGTATCTGGGTTGCATGTTACAATACATCTTTGGATTATCATGAGACAGGTTATGATATGTGGCAATATACCAGTGATTACAGTATACCGGGGCTTAACATAAAGCTGGATCGGTCATACTGCTACAGAGCATTTGATCAGAGTGACATAAGCACTGAAAAACCGGAAAAGGAACCAGTATTGGAGGTTAAGGAAGGAGTATACAGTTACAGTTTAAAGGAATCAGGCCAGAAGAGGCTTATTCTGCATGGCGTGAAGACAAAATTCCTTCTGCGTGAATTTAGATGTAGGGATGACAGTGATGAGGTATTGCTGGATTCCAAGCTTCTAGGGATATTGCAGAGAGTACGGGATCATTTTGGAAAAGCAGTGTCTATTACAGGTGCGTACCGGACAGCCGAATATAATAAGAGCGTTAACGAGGCGGCATCATCATATCATCTCAAAGGTCAGGCGGCCGATTTTACTGTGGCGGGGATCTCTAACAGAGAGGTGGCAAAATTTTTACAGGGCATTGGCATAAAGGGGATCGGGCTGCATGACTATACTGGTGGTTTTATACATGTGGATACGAGGGAAAGAAGCTATTACTGGCAGCAGGATCACCATGACAGCAAATGTTATGAGGTGAGCAGCTTTGGGAAAACAGAAGTATATCTGGTCAATGGGCAGACAGTCACAACAGTGCGTTATAATGATAAGAATAAATATGTCAGGCTGTTACAGGGGGAACTTGGCGTGGAGACGGATGGTATCTTTGGAGCAGAAACGGAAGCGGCAGTAAGGCAGTTTCAATGTACGCATGGGCTTACAGTAGACGGAGTGGCAGGCATTAAAACATGGAATGCGCTGCTCTGACCGGATGTTATATGATAAATAAAAAGGAGGGATCTAATGGATTTGTCCGATCAGATTGCCATGACTGCTTATTCCCAAGTATATCTTTATAATAAGTGGAATTTCAATACGCTATAGTTTTTGGCATTTTGACAAAATATGACATTTTTCTGGGAAATGCATAATATATTTAGTGAGAAAGGTATTTTTCAGTATATTTTCCAGAAGGAAGTGTTTTTATGAATCAAAATAATTCATGTTATTGCAATCAGAATCAAGAGCAATCCTTGTGCGGTCTCTGCGGCCCTATGGGACCCAAAGGCGATCAGGGACCGGCTGGTCCTCAAGGTATCAAAGGTGATAGCGGCTGTCCAGGGCCTAAGGGAGACAGAGGGGAACCGGGGCCGATTGGTCCACAGGTATTCCAGGCGTTCCAGGTGCAAGGGGGCCTAGAGGAAATACGGGACCGGTTGGGCCTACCGGAAATACAGGACCGAGAGGCTGCGACGGACCGAGAGGCTACGCAGGCCCTCAAGGCATTCAGGGTATTCAAGGGGTTCGTGGAGAAATGGGGCCGAAAGGTGATCCCGGCTGTGAAGGTCCTAAAGGAGACATAGGTCCTGCGGGACCTGCCGGTCCTATGGGTCCTACCGGACCTGCCGGTCCTCAGGGAGATGTCGGTCCTCAGGGGCCTAGAGGGATTCCCGGACCTACCGGTCCCACCGGCCCAATAGGAGCCATGGGGCCGCAAGGCGCAACCGGGCCACAGGGCATTCAGGGTGAAGTTGGTCCGATTGGAGCGCAAGGACCTCAAGGGTGCCAGGGAGATGAAGGTCCAGTCGGAGCGACGGGAGCAACCGGAGCCGATGGAGCAACGGGGGCGACGGGAGCAACCGGAGCCGATGGCGCAACGGGAGCGACTGGTCCAGCCGGAGCCACTGGCCCAACCGGGGCTGATGGAGCAACGGGGGCGACTGGTCCAGCCGGAGCCGATGGAGCAACGGGGGCGACGGGAGCAACTGGTCCAGCCGGAGCCGATGGAGCAACGGGAGCGACTGGTCCAGCCGGAGCCGATGGAGCAACGGGAGCAACCGGTCCAGCCGGAGCCGATGGCGCAACCGGAGCGACTGGTCCAACTGGGGCTGATGGAGCAACGGGAGCGACTGGTCCAGCCGGAGCCGATGGAACAACCGGAGCCACTGGTCCAACCGGAGCTACTGGCGCAACTGGAGCCGATGGCGCAACGGGAGCAACCGGCCCAGCCGGAGCCGATGGAGCAACGGGAGCTACCGGCCCAACTGGTGCTGATGGAGCAACGGGAGCAACCGGCCCAGCCGGAGCCGATGGCGCAACCGGAGCTACTGGTGCAACGGGAGCAACCGGGGCCACAGGTCCAACCGGTGCTGATGGAGCAACCGGGGCGACTGGTGCCACTGGTCCTACCGGCCCAGCCGGTATCGTATCAGGAGAAAGAATGCTCCTCTTTGCTTCAGGAAATCCTGCTGCGATGACAACGATTGAGGGTGGACTTCCAGGGGTGCCGGCTTTTGTAGGTTTTGGTGCCAGCGGACAGATGCATGGGCCGTTAAGTTCTACAATAAATCTGGAAAATCTACTCGGATATGTTAGTGGTTTTTATTTTACGATTCCTTTCACAATTGAGATCAATAGTTTGAGCGCTTTTTTCAACGCCATTCCCCTGTCACCTGAGATAACCCAGGATGCTACGATAAGCGCACAACTTTACGAGGCTGAGGAGGGGAGCAATATATTTTCACCTATTGAAGAAACGCTTATTATCCTGAGCCCCTCCATAACTGCTGCAACGGCCCCTGGAACTCTGCTGAAAGGCGAGGTAAGGACGAACAGAGTAGTAGAAAAGAACACAAGTTTGATGCTGGTATTTTCTGCGAAGTCAAACGGACCAGATAAGATCGACAGAATCTGGGGATATGCAAATGCCAGTCTGGTTTACACCTGATATTTCGAGATATAAAGCGACAAAATCCATATAATGTATCCCGGAGGCTTCGGTTAACGGAACCTCCGGGATGTTTTTGCGTTATGACAGGCAATTTGAATAATAATAGAAAAAATTCAAATCTACATAATAGATTCAAATTACTCTGTTACAATTGTAAGCGATACAAAACACACCGTAATGAAAAGAAGTGCATGTTGTGATATACTCTATCAAAACATACACTTCTTATT
>ERZ808035.1067-NODE-1067-length-16713-cov-5.795323_pt1 | contig 16713 bp, 7 predicted proteins | sample MGYA00380189_ERZ808035 | MGnify/ENA primary metagenome ERZ808035 (study PRJEB31490, sample SAMN06133407) | mouse gut metagenome | isolation source: M5_1 | host: mice | place: China: Chengdu | collected 2015-05 ...
TGTGTGCATCATCGTTGCAATTCACACTGGATAACCGTAAATTAATGCGAAATCTGGCATAGGTGTGAATTGTAACATAGTGCCAGGCACACCACAAACCGGGCCAACCGGCATCTCTGCCGGCGGCCCGGTCTGTCATTTCATAACCCGGTTATCTTTTACTAAGACGTAACTTCTGCTTTCGACGCACTTAATGTTACTTCTAAAGCACTGCCCGTGTCATTGTACGGTTTGATATAAACTGTCTGCCCGGCATCTAAAGATACCGTTTCTATTGTACATTTATATATAGAAGTATTCTCTTGATCCTGTGATGCCTGTGCGGAGCTTAACCAATTTGATCCGGAAATCGCGTTACTTATACTTCCATAGATGTACAAAGAAGTATTTACACTCGCGGAACTCATCGTAAACTCATAATCCCCTGCTTCTGATGCCGTAAACTTGTAGAACTGATCATTGTCAACTGAAAGTTCTGCTGTAGCCGGCATTTCCTCAATTACAACTTCTTCGGCCGTAACCTTAAAAGATACATCTGCTGTCCCTGAATTCGTCAAGGTCAATTTTACAGTATCTCCGGCCGTCAGTTCCTTCTTTACCTCAAAAGAAGCATTGTAAAAACTATCCAGGTACGAACCGTTTACCGCTATTGTTCCGCTGCAGCTATTATTTTGATCTGCATCCGATGAAAACCTGTAATATCCGTCCTTCTCAACTGTAAGTTCCAGATAAAGTTTCTTACCTGCTCCGAGCTTTACATCGAAAGGAGTTGTAAAGTCCATCTTCTGATCGATTTTTGCAACACTCAGTTTGCAATCCTCTGCACCGTTAAGCTGAACAACAATCCATACCGTGTCACTTTTCTCCATTGAATATTCAATGTAATTATCGTTTTTTACATAATTGTAATTGTTTTTCATTGCATCCGCCTGTGACGTAAACAGTTTCATGGATGCCCCTGAATCGGTCAGTGCCAGCTCAAAGATTCCTGCTTCAGACGCTGTAAACTGATAACACCCTCCGTCTTCAACCGGAAGCTCCGCATCTGTCGTCAGTTCTCCTACTATGATCTCTTCCGCACTTATTTTAAGAGACAGATCCTCATAGCTGCTGTAATTTTCTATCTGCAGACACACCTGATCCCCTTCATGAAGTTCCTGCTTCATCTCAAAAATTGAATTGTATATAGAATCAACCTGTTGTCCATTTACCAGCAGAATTGCACGGGCATTGTAGCTGGCCCCTCCTTCCGATGAAAACTTATAGAATCCGTCTTTTTCCATCGTAAGCAGCTGCTGTTTCTTGCCGTTTGATGCAATAGTCACATCTACCGGCCCGGCAAGCGAAAGATCCATGCTGCTCTTGCCGATATTCAGCGTATATTCCGTGCCGGAATATAAATATCCGGTTTTAATCCACACACTGCCGTCTTTCTGGATCTCATAATTAATGTAGGAACCACTTTCTATATACGAATAATTATTGCTGATATCACTCATGGATCCATATAAATATAAGTATTGCTTCCTTCCATATTCATCCGTCAGGAAGAACTCATAAGAAGCAGTCTCAGGCGCCGTGAACATGAAATACTCTTCCTGTCCTTTACCTGTGAATTTCATTGCTTCACCCGGCTGTACCGTCTCCATGCGCTGTGTCAGTTCCACTTCCACATAGTAGGAGGTATTCCCGGAAACATCCATTGCTGGAGACACCTGTGAATAAATATTGATTTTCTCACCCGCCTGCAGCCATCCGAGATCCAATGAACCATATCCATATTTTGTCGGGTAAGAAGTTTTACCGAAGTATACGTCACGTCCTACATATCCGATGGATCTGATTTTGTATCTTGCACTTTCCGGCGCGGTAAAGCTGAAATATTCCGTCTGTCTTATAGTAACCTTTCTCTGATCACCGAGGCTTAACGGAAGATATACAGGTGCTCCGTTTCCGCCGTTGTTCAAATTAGAATCCGTCCAGCCTTCCGGCTCATTGTCACCAAAATAACGGTTTGTATCCTGATAGGCATCCCCAACCGCTACCACACGGATATCATATCTTGCCACGACCTTATTGCCCCAGATCTTGGACTTTACTTCCAGTACGGTACTGCCCGGTTTCAGTCCTTTCAGGGTAATGCAGTAAGAACCTGCAGCCGCCTTAACACTTGCAATCTTGCCGTTATTGACTGTCCATACGAGAGTATCGTTTACACGTCCTCTGTTCTGTACTTCTGCCGTCAGCGTGTAGGAATTACCGGATAATACCCTTAAAGAGGTGTTGCTTTCATTTAACCTCTTTCCACCGTTGTTTTCAGCCACCTGGATCGACATGCCGCCTCTGTGTTTGATGGTCTGTTCCTCATCATCATAATAATTATCCGAAATGTATGCGTCAACCGCGGGAATCTTCGTGGTCTTCACCCTGGTTGATGCAGGTTTCGCCGCAATCGTATCATATAATGCCGTCAGCTTGATATTATACTGTGTCTCTTTGGTCAGCTTAACATATCGTGTAATATCCACGGCATCTATTCTGTAAGTATCTTTCACACGCTTGCTATTCTCCCACACTTCCCATGCATTTAGATTATCACTGTCATAGAAAACACTGCTGTTCATAAATTTCTTGCTGTAAATCAGCTTATTCGCATCGGAGATTTCCAGCAGGAATGCGTCTGCGCCACCTGCATAGGAAAAGGTCAGTCCGAAGCTGTCATCGATCACATCAAAAGCCTTAAGCTTTTTCACCGGTACAAGGTCTGTTGATCTGAATGTGACTACCGCCGTTGCTTTCTCTTTGCCGGAAGTCTTTTCCACATTTTTGTCAGTCAGATCAAGTTTCAGATTACCGCCTTTTTCGATTGCTTTCAGATAACCGTAGGCATCCAGTTCGAAGAACTTCTCCTGGCTCTGATCTTTGATCGCTTTTCTCACCGCATCCATATCAACATCCGGATTCGAATAACTGGTCAGACTTTTTTTGCCCATTTTGTAAGTAAGCATACTGTTCAGATTCTGTGTCTGTCCCACTGACAGCGAAACAGATTTCTTTTTCGCCGCTACGGAATCCGCATCTGCAACAATATGCAATCCTGCGTATGCGGTCTGCCCGGTTACAGTATCTCTTACTCTGACACGAAGATATCTGTCCTCACCTGTAATGCCTGTGATCTTGATCTTACCTTTCTTATCTATGCTGGCAATATCATTCTTCTGGCCGTACTCATAACGCTCTGTCTTCTTGTTCCAGCAGTTGGCCAGTGTATATTCCAGTTTCGGCTCTTCATAATAATCCTTATCATCCTGATCATACTGTTCAAAATACTTCTTGTCGCTGAGCGGAAGCGGACGATAGAAGGTATCTCCTGCATCTGCCGTCTTATCCTTTACGCTCAGAAGATATTCTCCAAAGGTCACACAGTCAACCGTGCCCTTTGCAAGCTTGGATAACTCTACCCTGTACATATGGCCGAAATAGCCTTCCCCGCCGATATCTTCCGGCTTCGTGATATCCTTCACGCCCTCGCCGCTTTCATCAACAGTCAGATGTATATCCACGATCTCAGATTTTAGTGTCTTGAAGCTGACCGCTGTTCCGGCCGCACTCTCATTCACTGTACTTTCTGTAATCGTGCTTCCGTCAGGCAGAGTTCTGGCTGCGCATACATTTCTCACATATACCGTGTAAGTACCTGTAACCTCCAGGCCAAAAAGCCGCACGGTATAGCCGTTTCTGATTCTGTTATAAGACTCATCCGCACTGTCCAGATAAACCGGTGCAATGGCAAAGTTATCCTTCCACTGGTCTTCCTTCACAGTTGTAACCAGCTTCTCGATATCAGCTGCTTTCTTTAAGGAAGCGTTCTTTGTATTGTCCACTACGTAGATCTCGCGGCGGTATCCGTCCTTAGGCGAATCATAGTTAAGGTCTGCATAAGTTCCGTGAGCGTTTACCTTAACCGTCTTCGGCGCCGTCATCTTTGTTGTGGTGATCGTTACGGAAGCCTCTTTTGCGCCCGGAATCGGTTCCAGTTTCCCTTTCACATAACGCTGCGGGAAAACTGTGATATTTGCCTTTCCGACTTTCAGGGCAGTGACATAGCCATTTTCATTGACAGTCAGCACTTTTTCATCGCTGCTCTTATATCCAAGGCAGATCACATCACCCATCTGTACCTTGGTAATCTTAACATCGAGCTGCTGGGACTGTCCCACCGCCATCTTCTTATCCGGTGCATTAAACGCCAGTGATTTCGGTGCAACAGCTTCTTTCAGGCTGCCAAGCTTGACCGCATCATCAAGTTTCAGTTCATAAGTCTCAACATAACCGTCTTCCCAGCGGATCTTAAATGTCTTATCGCCTTCATCTGCATCAAAGACTGCATAAATATATTCTTCGTCTCCATACACATGACTGCATTTTTCCTTGAGTTCATTATAATATCTTGCAGTTGAAGGCAGTACGCCGCCATATTCTGCCGGCGGTGTGATCCTGAACTCTACAAGATGCCCTTCCAGCATTTCTTCTCCCAGGCTAAAGGAAGAATATCCGATGCCCTCCTGGATTGTGACAACATGCTTCATATTATCTTTGTCATCAATCGTGTCTTTGATCACAACAGGCTGAAGCTCGCCGGTACCGTCAGTTCCTTCTACCGATTTTATGTAAGAATTACCTCTGACAACATTGAATTCAGCAGCTGTTGTAACGTTTACTTCATAATTGGCGCTGAAGTCAATAACATACTCATACCCGTCATCGACATTATATTCCTCACTCAGGCTGCTGTTTTCCGCATCATACTTCACTTCATATGCCGTGTCTTTCCGAAGCATATTACCATCGTTCAGCGGGGTTCTGCTGCCCTTCTCATAGATCAGGAATGAAGGTTCCTGCAGTGAGTCAAAGGAATCCGACCATGCCGGAATTCCAAAATACTGTGTTCCATCCATCCAGTATTTCTGTTCCGTAAAAGCCCATTCATCATCAGCAAGATATCCATCTACCGTGATATGTCCGGGAATCGCATTCAAAATTCCTTCTGCCGTTACTCCCGCCGTATAGTTCTCCGGCAGATCAACCTGCAAAGTAACCGGACGTTTTGTGATCTTGAAAGTTCCCAGCTTCGTTCCCTGGTAATCATCGCCTTCGGCTCCCCTGATCGGTGCATACGTCTCATTTCCGTCAAAGCAGGCATACAGTTCGTAGGCTCCCGATCCTATAATGTCTTCTATCTCACTATAATAATCGCTCTGCCACGGCTCAATTTTCACTGCCTTATAGGAAATCTGATCCAGAAGACCCTGATCTGTGATCACCTTTCCGGTATCCGCTTCCTTTACTGTAATCAGGCCTTCGGTAACAAGTTCATCCAGCTTAAAAGGCTGCCCGTCATAAACCTTCTCTTTGGCAGTCCATTTTGTCTGGTCCACCACAATGGTCAATTTGGTGGTTCCCATAGCTTTTACTTTAATGGGCGCAGTAGCGGTATTTAAAGATTTATCCTCACGGTCCGCCCTTTTCGCTCCGTTTTCTGCCGTTTCTTCTGTATAGATCTTTTCTGATTCGATGCACGTATAATTAGCGCTCTCATCATAATCATAATTTACACCGTTATATACGTACAGCGAATTACCCCGCAGTTCATAAGACACTTTTGCATCATTTACAAAGGCATAGCTGTCATCTTCATCAAATTCCGCAACGCTGGGCTCTGCAGGAGCTTCCTGCTGTGTTGTCTCCACAACCTGCCAGTGAACCTCCGCGGTCTGTCCGCTTACGATGGGAGACTCCTTGCTTTCTCCTGCTGCCTTCTGAATACTGTACTTGATTTCATTCTGTGCAAAAAACTTCCAGATTTCGCGTCCGGAGAAGGTTTCATATGTTTCTGCCCCTTCCGGCACATCCGGTACAATCTTAACTTTCATTGGATCAATGGCATAATACACCACTGCCGGTTCTTTCACATAGTAAAGCTTGCCGTCATCCGTCATGTCATTGTAATTGATGACCAGCTTGTAGACACCGGCATCCTGAGGAGAAACATTGGATATTTCATACCATCTTCCCTCATCTGCAGGACCCCAGCTGTCAAACTCATTTTTCTGGTTTTCATCCTGAATCTGCGCATCGAGCAAATCGTCAGCCGACCTGTAACGGTACCACCGGAAACTGAATTCCTTCAGCAGTGTGGTCAGCTTTGCGCCGCCATCCTTCGCTTTCAGGGAGACATTATTCTTATATTCGCTTTTTGCACCATAAACGGGCTTACCGTCATACTCTTTTGCTGTCAGTTCGCCGATCGTCTTAGCGCCTTTCTTCTCTCCCAGTAACGCTGTAATATCGATCTCTGCTTCCGTACCCGGCGTCACCTCAACTGCCAGCGCCTTATCAGCTGCCGTAGGCGTCACATCTGTCTGGTAATTATAGTCAACACCGTTAATATCATCCCAGTCGTTTACCTGCGTCCTGTGGCTGTAAGTACCGTTGGCATTGAACACTGCTTTTTTACCGTCATAAATGATACGGTATTTTTTGCCGCTGACTAACTTATAGGAATCATTTTCTATACTCTGATAGGAAGTTCCGTCCTGTGATTCCTGCAATGTAAACAAAGGCTCATAAATCTGGCTTGCATTGGAATCGTCAAAACCTGTACCCCAGATATGATTATCCTTTGCTTCTTTTGTGACATCCTTACCCGCTTTATCCGTCACCTTATAGGTAATCTCCGATAATACTTCCTGTACTGTTGTACCCTCAAGAAAAGTCACAGGCGCTTTATTTGCCGCCTCCACTGTGAGGAGCGCCGGAGAAATCTCCACTGTAATGCCGGCATAACTGTCCCCGTAAATTCCGGTTTCACCTGCATAAATTACGTTATAAATATAGCTGCCGGCTTCTACAGGCGCTTCCACTTTGCCGTCCTTATCCTTTATGCAGCCTTCGTATTCCTCCCATGCTCCGTGCGCCTCCGCGCCTTCCAGTTTTACATATTCACCCTTGGTGTCATCAAAATATTTGATTTCGTATGTATAATCATCCGTAACCTTGGGAGCGTCCACCGGTTTTCCGTCGTACTCTTTGGCATTGATCCAGTCTGCAGGACCTTCTTCTGTCTGCCACTTGCCTGCCAAAGTAACCTCAACCAGCGTTTCAATCAGTTCTTCTATCACAATATCTGCCGTAAAAGGCTTCAATTCATAATTTGCATATACTTCCTTACGGTCCGCCGCAGCATCCGCCTTAAAGGAAGGCGTGATATCCATAACATAATCGCCGGCTTTCGTCAGCTTTGTCCCGTTTTTGATCTCCGCGCCTGTTATGGCATCTCTCACCATAGATACCGTCAAAACAATATCTTCCGCATCAATGGCATATCCCGCTGAATTCACACGGCCGATCTCCGGCTTTGCGTTTTCCTTCAGCGTACCTGCTTTTACAGAAACTTTTCCGTCCTCATTGGATCCCAAAACAATAGTTACCGGAGCCTTCGTGATCTCACAGAGCACCTTCTTTTCTGCACCGTCATGTACATCCGTCTCTTTTGCAAAAGATAACGTAAGCTCATAGCTGCCTGCGCTCACCGGAGCCGATACTATAGGGGTGTACTTCCCGTCGGCGCCCTGTACGGCCCATGCAGCAGTTACGCCTGCATCCAGTGCATTTTCTGTATAAACGCTGCCGTTTTCTGTCCTCCTGAGTAATACGCTGCTCAGATCAAATACAGAATATCCGGTATATTCAGCCGTTGTCTCCAGATCGTCGGTAAGAATCTCATAAACCGGCTTTTCTGCACGGGAATCAGTCTGATCCGGTTCTGCCGCCGTGTCATCCTCGCCCTCCGCAGGGCTGTCTGCATCCGGACTGTCTGCACCTGCTGCATTATTTTCTCCGGAAACATTATTTTCATCTGTCCCGTCACCATTGTCAGCGGACTCATCCGAACCTGCTGTTTCATCATTTCCGGCAGCAGATCCATCCGTGTCTGCAGTACCGGTTCCGTCTGCAGCAGGTTCATCCGTACCCGCGGCGTTATTTCCGTCAGCCGCCGGATCAGTTTCCTTTTCATCTGATGAACTGTCTGCAATTTCTTCGGTCATCGGTGTTTCCACTGTGGAATCAGCCACGGTCTGCATCTCCTGATTACCGGGTGCAGCAGCATGAACCGTCTCGGGAACCATGCCGAAGACCATCGTCACTGCTAAGATCACAGCCAGAATTCTTCTGGCCTGATATAGCTTTTTCATCTTACTCATTCTCCATCCTCCTTATATATTTTGCTCTCTTTGAAGCCTTCTGTGTCGCAAAAACACATAAGTCCATTTTACCCCCCCCCTTAAATGTCAAGGGTTTTCGCACTTTTTCCGTTTTTTACGCCACAAAAAACAGCCCCTTGCCACACAGACAAGTAAGCTGTTTCATCAAATATTTTTATGTAAAGATGATCTAGTCTAACCCAATGATGCATCCTGCTCTCTCAGCATATATTCCCCCATCCCCATAAGCATAAAGATAAAGGGTGTACAGAGTACCTGCTGATAGCAGAAGAAATTATAACACATATAAGATACGCACGCCCCACAGACTACTGCCAGAAGCAGTTTCTGCCGATACCTGCGAAACATTCTGTAAAAAGCCGTCAGGAAAATGCCCATATAAGCCGTCACTCCCAGAATTCCGCCGTTGATCAGGATATTCAGCCATTCATTGTGAGCGTTGGTCAGTTTTTTCCTGCCCCACAGCAATGCCGCTTCCTCACTGTAACATGCGGAAACATAACTGGAAAAGCAATCCGGACCGATCCCGAAAAGCTTATGTTTTATATTTTCTTCCGAAAACATTTTTACACTGAAACGCCAGATTCTTCCTCTGCCGTTACCCCATCCGTCATTCCAGTTAAAATAGGAGATATCTGCAAGCCTTTCGGCCACAGCCTCTGGCAAAAGTCCACAAGTCTGCAGATAAATCACCAGAATCAGACATCCGGTCAGAATGACGGCTGCCACCGGCACAATCCTTGCAAGCCGTCTCATTCCTTTTCCTGTACACTTTTCTCCTGCTTTCCGGGCCGTTCCTTTTCCCGGCACGCGTTGACATTCTTCTCGTGTAAAGACCAAAAAAAGCGTGACGCACAGACACAACACCAGCAATACCCACGTGACCGGTGAGTCCCACATCAGCCTCGTCACAAAATCCGCCTCCATCTCAGGATTCGGATGTCTCCTCACGAGAAAAGCCATCACTTTGCCCGCGCCGAAAAGAAGGGTCAGCATTCCCGTAAAACGGCACATTCTTTCCCGGTCCTCTGCCGCCGTCACAAAAAGAACCAGCACAGTAGCGGCCAGGCCGAAGTAGGCGCTGTCACTGTTCTGCGTTACCAGGGTGGAAAATCCCAGTGTCATGCAGATACCGCTCAGACTCCGCCAAAGCCTCTTTTCCGTCAGCAGAAACACACCCATCATCAACGGAAGTGTCACGGCGAGGAAGCTTCCATACCATGTAGCCTGCCCCAGCGTGGACAGAAACTGTGCCTTCTGTGCGCCGGTCAGCCCCTCATAAAAACCCACCGGATCAATCATAAGCCTGTGCAGAATGCCGATTCCGTAAACGATGGCCGCCGCCCCGCACAAAACCGTAAGGAGCAGACGATAATATCTGCCGAACCGGGATAGAAAAAAATAGAGCAGAACAAAGCTGACCTGTGACATCAGTCCCATATTCCATCCAGAACACCCCCACAGGACATCGTCATAAAATCCACCGGAAATCACAGAAATGCCTGTCAGAACCAAATACGCCAATACAAACTTGTCTGTGACGGACAGCATCGATTTTCCATGCTCACACAGCCAGAAAACCATATATAATGCCGCCAGCACCAGAAGCACCGCAAACCCGTAGATCATAACGGTGCGGTATGCCGCAAACTTGGCGTTTCCGATCTGATGATAACCGTCTTTTGCATAAAAAAGAACCGCCAGGTACAAAATCATTATTACAATGGCAAGCACATATTCTGTGAGCTGTCCTGTAATCTCCATCCCGCTGTTTTTCTGTCTGTTTTTTTTCCTGTCGATGCCTCCTGTTTTATTGCTCATACATATTTCCTTTATTTCTTCCTTCTCGCAGCAACCGCAGGACAGATACAGTCATCAGACTACTCTTGCCCTCTCAGCCACAGGGCTGCCGTCTCTCCTTCGCCAATTTCAAATCCCGGTAAACCTTCTCCCCTATTCCAAGCAGGATAAAAGCATACGGTGTATTAAGCACCTGCTGGAAGCTGACCATGTTATGTACCGTATATGCCAGAATCCCCAAAGCGCATACATATAACACCGGCTGTTCACCCGCCTTGCGCACATAACGCACAAAGGCTGTGGCAAAAATGCCCGCATAGCACAGCCAGCCAAAAATCCCTACATTGACAAGCAGCGTAAGCTGTTCATTATGGGCATTGGTCAGCCTCAGATTCGTGAACCTGTCCGCCAGTTTCTCTGCCAGCTCCGGCACATCGTATACATAGTCGGCAAAACAGTCCGGTCCGATCCCTGTAATCTTATGTAACGAATCCATACTTCGAAAAGCCTCTATGCCGCAATTCCATGTGGCGCCTCTGCCGTTTCCCCAGTCCTCATTGAATGCAAGTTCAAGACTGCCGTCCCGTTCCATCGTCCCCGGAACTTCACGAAACTGCAGGATATCACTGTCAAGCAGCAGCAAAAACGCCGCTGTACACAACACCGCCAGCAGCACTCCTGCCATTGCCCGCCGCACCCATTTACACTGCTTTCCGCACCTGTCAGACAAATTCCCCTGTCTGGACACCCATCGGGATGATACATAAATCAGTGCAACAGCCAAAAACCCTTTCAATGCGGCGTTGCCGTTAAGCAGCGCTATCGCTGTAAGTGATCCGCCGTCCGCCGTAAACAGCCCGTAATTATAATCCAGTGCCGGCACATACCGCAAAATCTTTGCAAGCAGGCATCCGGCGAAAAATATCATGCACAATTCCAGAAAACGATACCATTTATGCCCACAGTCTCCACAGGCAGACAACAAAAACAACATCAAAAATACCGCACCGAAGACAAGCCAGGCGCTATTGCTTCCCTGTGTCACACCGGAAACCATCGCAATGGCACTGTAAATCCCTGACAACATCCGGACCACTGCCTTATCACTGCACCAGTACAGAGCCATGCCGACGGGTGCAGTCACCGACCAGTATCCGCAGAACCAGTTAATATTTCCCATGGTAGAAATAAAAGTATCTGTCTGCCCTTCCATAAAAACAGGATAAACCGAATACCGGTTACATATTCCAAGCAGAAATGTAAGGGCCGCTGCCGTCAGCCATACGCCCATCCATTTCATATCCCAATGAAAATACCGGGAAAAGAAAAAATAGCACAACACCAGCGTCAGCTGAGTCATAACGCCCATATACCATCCGTCCGCACCCCAAAATGCATCCTGCTTATAATCCGAACATAAATAAGACAGCAGAACCGCTGTCAAATAACCGTAAGCAAACCAGTCCGTGACCGACATCTGTTCATAATTTCTGACGATCCATCTCCTGTCACGACGGATCAGAACCGAAACCAGAAGAACCGCCGCCAGCACCGCCAGCGTAACCAGGCTCACATTCCGGAAAAAAAGATACTTCACCTCACCGATCCGCATATATCCGCCCGGCGCATACAGAGGATAAATCAACGCCATCACAATGAAATAAGCCATAAGTACGCCCTGGCAGATATCCCTGTGCCAGCCGCCATCTTCCTTCTCTGTTTCAAGCGGTTTCTTCTTTGCCAGTGTTTCCGTCCCGGCATATGTTCCTGTCTCTGACCCCGTTTCTGTCTTGACGCATGTCCCTGCTTCTGCCGCTGTTTCCCTCCCGGCATATGTTCCTGTCTCTGGCGCCGTTTCCGTCCTGCTGTCTATATCCACCTTTACCTGAAGATTCTTATCCCGCGTAGATTTCTCCACCTTTCACTCTTTTTCATCCAGTGCTTCTGTCCCGCTGTCCGGCCAATCTCTGTGCCCGACTGTCCCTCCGCCGTAATCAGCACCGGACTGACATCCGTCCTTTCTAATCATAATCGAAGGATTCTCTTTCGTCAAATGCCCTTTCTTCCGCTTTCATAACTTTCAGAATCTCCATGATCACAATAAGCGCCAGCGGGCCCTTGATGATACCTCCCACCCCGAAAAGCTTCATGCCCGCATAGACTGCAAGCAGCATAAAAACAGGGGATACGCCGATTCTTTTACCGATCAGCTTCGGTTCTGACAACTCTCTGGTCAGGATACAGGCACCATACAGGATCAAACATACTACCATCTTCACATATTGTCCGTTCAAAAGCTGCCAGAGGGAAAGCGGTACCAGCACGATACCCGTTCCGATAAAAGGCAGTACATCAAGCACACCCGCCAGAATGCCAAACAGTATTCCGCCGGGCACACCTGCCACTGTCAGCACCACACTGCACAGTACACATATGATCAGAAGGATCACCCCCTGGGCTTTCACAAAAGTGATGATATACGACAAAACGCCTTCCACCACTGCCCAGAACAGCCGCAGTTCCTTTGACCCCTTTAAATCCGCCACAATACCGGCATATTCTTTTTCCATCAAAAAAGCCGCAATACATGTGATAACCAGGAATCCGATGGCAGAAAAAATTCCCTTAAAGCAGCTGTAAGATGAGGCCAGAATCCGGGGCACCACCTGTATCTGCACATTTTCCATAATAACGGTCATTCTATCTACCACAAAACGTTCAATCTGCTGTCCGTCCCAGCCGAATCTGCCATCCAGTCCTCCGCAGCACTGGTGAAAAAAGACTTGAAACCTCTCACCCAGTTCTGCACAGAATGCAGGAAGTCCCTCCAACTGCCTGCCGCCCAGAATCAGTACCGCCCAAAGAATGCCCGTCAGCAAAAGCGTCAAAGGCAGGATAATCCCTACTGCAAGAAACTTTTTTCTGACCGGAATGCGATGTTGAATCCGCTCTAAAAGCGGATAACAAAGGGTGATCAGCAGAAAAGAAAGTATAAAAGGCGCCACCAGAGTAAATATATAGCGAAAAAAGAACCAGACACCTGCAAAAACAAAGCAGATTTTTATCAGTTTATGGTTATAAAATGCTTTCTGATCCATAGTCGCGAAGCGCCTTTCCCTGTCATTTTTTATCCTTTTATCCATCATGCTGATTCCGTCTGCAAAATCCCGCTCAGCCTTTCATAAGCACCTTTTGATCCCGACAGCATCCTGTACCGAAAAAAAAGTAAATTTGCTTCGCAAATTAACTTTGCGAGATCCGCTTCGCGGACTCGGATAAGCGAAGGAATTTCCTATACCATAAAAATAAAAGAAGCAGTTTTTCTCTGCTCCTTATTCTTTCTTATAATATATTTTATTATACTTTCCTTTGCGGCAAATGTTCAGGATGTGTGTGTATATCCTCTTCTTTTACAGACAATAGAATGCAAGAAATTCTTCCTGCTGAAAGCATCTTCCTTCTGGTTTGATCTGAAAATCCATCCGCTTTCCTGTCCGTGGATGCCGGAAAGAAAGACGGAAGGCACACAGCGCGATATCTTTCATATGCATCTGCCCGGACAATGCCGTCGTTTCCTGTCCGGCATATTTATAGTCACCTAAAAGATCCATACCGGCATTGCTCATCTGAACCCGGATCTGATGATGCCTGCCGGTATGAAGATGAATTCTGGCCAGCGCAATTTTACTTCCCATACAGGCTTTTTCGGTCAGAAGCTCATATTCCAGAAGCGCTTTCTTTGCCCCCTTCACTTCCGGCGGTACAATACGGGAAGTGTTGGTCTTACCGTCTTTGAGCAGGTAATCCATCAATGTCCCCCTTCGGTCGGACTGACTTGTGCAAACCACAGCATAATAATATTTCTCCATACGGTTTTCCGCAGCCTGCCTGCTTAATCCGGCAGCACTCTGTCTGTTACGGGCAAACACAAGAATTCCTTCCACCGGCTGGTCAAGCCGATGGACAACCCCCGCATAGGGGGTCGTATTCTGTGTCTTACGTGCCAGATAATTAACAATCTCACTCACCATATCAGCCTGCCCGACCCTGGCTGTCTGTGTTGCTATTCCGGCAGCTTTACGGCACACGATGATGTCCTCATCCTCATAAAGAATCCATTCTCTGTTCATATCTGTTTCTGCCTTTTATGAAGCCCTGTATCCTGAGTCTATATCTTAAACCGGTATCCTACACCCCAGATTGTCTCAATATACTGGGGTTTGGCTGTATCAAACTCGATTTTCTCGCGAATCTTCTTAATATGGACGGTAACCGTGGCAATATCTCCGATGGAATCCATATCCCAGATCTCACGGAACAGTTCCTCTTTAGAATAAACATGATTCGGGTTTTCCGCAAGGAAGGTCAGCAGATCAAACTCCTTCGTGGTAAAAATCCGCTCTTCTCCGTCCACGTATACTCTTCTGGCCGTCTTGTCGATCTTCAGTCCTCTGATCTCAATAATATCATTTACTTTCTGATTACTGCCCACCAGCCTGTCATAGCGCGCCATGTGGGCTTTGACTCTCGCCACCAGCTCCGACGGGCTGAAAGGCTTCGTCATATAATCATCCGCTCCCAAACCAAGCCCTCTGATCTTATCTATATCATCCTTCTTGGCGGAAACCATGATGATCGGAATATTTTTTTCCTCCCGAATCTTCTTGCATACTTCAAATCCATCCATCCCCGGCAGCATCAGATCCAGAATCACCAGATCGAAATCCCCGTTCATGGCCGTTTCCAGCCCCTTATCCCCTGTGTTCTCTATGGTTACCCGGAAGTCACTCAGTTCCAGATAATCTTTCTCTAAATCCGCGATTGCCTCTTCATCTTCTATGATCAATATTTTACTCATATTTTTCATCCTTTCCCAGTCTGTTCAGTAACTGTCAGTTACAAATCCCGCCTGCTGTCACGCAAAACTCCAAATGCCCGTCAATGTTTCGGAAGCTCAAATCAGTGCGTGGAATGCTGTGTCTCCGGCGGCGCCTGATATTTTCTGATCACAAAATGCATACATGTCCCTTCATTCTCTTTGCTGGTAGCCCAGATATAGCCGCCATGGTCTTCCACAATTTTTTTAACGATGGACAGGCCGATTCCACTGCCTCCTTTGGATGAGTTCCGGGACGCATCCGTCCGGTAAAACCGCTCAAAAATATTAGGCAGATCTTTGGCCGCAACTCCCATACCGTTATCCTCGATCTCCACACGGATCGCATCCACCTCATCCAGAATCCGGATGTCGATCACCCCTTTTTCCTTATTCATGTATTTTACACTGTTGCTTATAATATTATTGATTACTCGCTTAAGCTGTTCCGGGTCCGCAACGATCTGCGTAGACGGCTCGATCAAAGCTTCGTAATTCAACTGAATACGCTTGGATTCCAGATCCAGCCCCACTTCCTCCACACAGTCCCTGAAGTAATCGGAAACATTGATGCGCCGGAACGTATAGGGAATCCTGTTATTGTCAATGCCGGAATAGGTCGTCAGTTCGTTAATCAGCCGGTCCATATCATTTGCTTTATCATAAATAGTCTTGATATATTTATGCATTTTCTCCGGCGTGTCGGCCACACCGTCCATGATTCCTTCAACATATCCTTTGATCGAAGTGATGGGTGTCTTAAGGTCATGTGAAATATTACTCACCAGTTCCTTATTTTTCTGTTCATGCTCGAATTTCTCATCCAGCGATTCCTTAAGTCTGAGCCGCATGTCTTCATAATTGCGGTATAGCTCTCCGATTTCACCTTTTTCCTCGGTGGTAAGCATATACTCCAGATTGCCCTCCGCAATATTCTGCATTGCAATGTTAAGCTGGTTGATGGGTGTAAAAATGCCCTTCTGGATCCATTGTGTAAGCACAATGCTGGTCAGGCACAACACGAGAATAAATGCACAGATCATTCTCTTAAGCACATTCTTGGAAATAAGCGAATTCACACTGGCTACGATAAAGAAACTGCCCTCGCTCCCGTCCGTAAACTGAAAATCAATCTGCTTGACCAGTTTCTTCCTGTCATTATAATAATAACCCGTCTCTGAATCCAGCACGTCATTGCCGTATTCCGGCAGATTATCAAATATCCTCTCTGCCGCCTTTGTATTTCCTGTATAATAAATGCTGTTTCCTTTTCTGACAATAATATAGGAAAACTTATTATTAAGCTCCCTGCTGATCTCTTCCAGGTATTCTTGATCCTCAAGCCGGGAAGCGTCTGCTGTGATCTGGTCTTTTACCTTCTGTAAAACTTCTTCTGTGATCTGGCTGTAATTCTCTATCGTATAGGTAAAAGAAAGGTTATTCCTGTCCAGCAGTCCAAATTCATTCTCTGCATCCTCCACATGGCTTCCGACCACAAGAAATGCGATACTTGTCAGTAAAAGAGGAACCAGCACAATGGTCAGCGACGTGACCAGAAGCCTTGTCCTGAATTTCACGGAAAAACCTCCCCTCTTTGTTTTTATAAATAATATACCACATTTTTAAAGGATAAAAATAAAACATCTCCTATAAAGTTATTAAAAGTTTATAAAACGTTACAATTCACACCTATGCCAGATTTCGCATTAATTTACGGTTATCCAGTGTGAATTGCAACGATGATGCACACAA
>ERZ808035.1071-NODE-1071-length-16604-cov-6.118654_pt1 | contig 16604 bp, 14 predicted proteins | sample MGYA00380189_ERZ808035 | MGnify/ENA primary metagenome ERZ808035 (study PRJEB31490, sample SAMN06133407) | mouse gut metagenome | isolation source: M5_1 | host: mice | place: China: Chengdu | collected 2015-05 ...
CGCATTTTGGCGCTTGCATAACTCGCAAAATCGCATACAGAGCGATTTTACTCGCGGAATAGTGCCAGGCTGAACTGATACGATGATACATTCTGCGATGTGGAAAAATCTTGAAAAACAAAATATGCAATGCTACACTTATGTGTATAGCAGATAGAAAAATGAACCGTTTGACGGCGGCTTTGGCCGGATAGTCGAACCATTCAGAATGGAGGACAAAATGAGCAAAGTTACATTTGACTATTCAAAGGCGGCACCTTTTATCGGCGACAATGAAGTAGAGTCCATGAAGAAGCTGGCGCTGGATGCGAAAGAGGTACTTGTGAGCAAGACGGGAGCAGGCAATGATTTCCTGGGGTGGATCGATCTGCCGGTTGACTATGATAAGGATGAATTTGCCAGAATCAAACAGGCGGCAGCCAGAATCCAGAGTGATTCCGAAGTGCTCGTTGTAATCGGTATCGGCGGTTCTTATCTGGGTGCAAGGGCTGCGATCGAGTTCTTACGTCACAGTTTTTATAATGTAGTGGACAAATCTGTCAGAAAAACACCGGAAATCTATTTTGTTGGAAATTCTATCAGTTCTACCTATATCAAACATCTGATTGATGTGATCGGGGACAGGGATTTCTCCATTAATATGATCTCCAAGTCCGGCACAACTACGGAGCCGGCTATTGCATTCCGTGTATTTAAAGAGATGGCCGAGAAGAAATACGGCAAAGAAGGCGCAGCAAAGAGAATTTATGCCACCACCGACAAGGCAAGAGGCTCTTTGAAGAATCTTGCAAACGAAGAAGGCTATGAAAGCTTTGTTGTTCCCGACGACGTAGGCGGACGATTCTCCGTATTGACAGCGGTAGGTCTTCTGCCCATCGCAGTGTCCGGCGCAGATATTGATAAATTGATGGAAGGCGCAGCAGAAGGAAGAAAGATGGCGCTTAACGCTCCTTTTGAGGAGAATGACGCAGTGAAGTATGCGGCGCTTCGTAATATCTTATTGAGAAAAGGAAAAGCGATCGAGATCCTTGCCAACTATGAACCCAGCGTACACTATGTATCCGAGTGGTGGAAACAGCTTTACGGCGAGTCTGAAGGCAAAGACCAGAAGGGTATCTTCCCGGCAAGCGTTGATCTTACAACGGATTTACATTCCATGGGACAGTTTATTCAGGACGGTTCCAGAAACATGTTTGAGACTGTGATCAATATTGAGACAAGCAGAGAAGAGATCATCATCGGTGAAGAGCCAGTAGATCTGGACGGCTTGAATTATTTGGCAGGCAAAAACGTGGATTTTGTCAATAAGAGCGCCATGAATGGAACAATTCTGGCACATACGGACGGACAGGTTCCGAACTTTATGATCACGATTCCCGAAGTAAATGAGTTCTATCTGGGCGAATTGTTCTATTTCTTTGAGTTTGCCTGCGGTGTCAGCGGATATCTCCTTGGCGTGAATCCGTTTAACCAGCCGGGCGTTGAGAGCTATAAGAAAAATATGTTTGCACTTCTCGGCAAGCCGGGTTATGAGGCACAGAGAGAAGAACTGCTGAAGAGACTGTAGGATTTTGTAATAGTATATATAATAGTATATAAAAGGAAAGGCATATATCGCACGTTAAGATTTTAAAATCTATGACGTGGATATATGTCTTTTTCTTTTGACGGTTTCTTTTTAAAAAAGGTATTGACTTTTGAGTTAGTTGATGCTAACCTAAGTTTCAAAGATGGTTAGTTAATACTAACTACGTGTCGACATACATACAATTCAAATATGAAAAAGGAGTAATATATTATGCCATTGACGTTATTGAAAGAAGGAGAACCCGCGTCTGTCAGGAAGGTGGGTGGAAAAGAGGATATCAGGCAGTTTCTTGCGAAGCTGGGATTTGTGACGGGAGCATCCGTAACGGTGGTCTCTGCAACAGAGGGTAATCTGATCGTTAATGTTAAGGATTCCAGAATTGCCATCGGTAAGGAAATGGCGTGCAGGATCATTGTCTGAGCAGAAATAAAGGGAGGAAAAATGCATGAAAACATTGAAAGAGGTTTCCTGTGGTGAGACCGTAACGGTAGAGAAGCTATGGGGAGAAGGTCCGGTGAAGCGCCGGATCATGGATATGGGAATTACCAAAGGAGTTTCAGTATATGTCCGTAAAGTGGCACCACTAGGCGATCCGGTGGAAGTTACCGTGCGGGGATATGAATTATCGCTTCGCAAAGCGGATGCGGCCATGATCCAGGTCAGTGCGGAGTAACTGAAAGGAGACAGAGAAATTTTTCACACATAAATATGTGCCTGCGGCCGGGATTCGCAGGTCACGGAAAGGTATGGTTATGAGAATGACGGTAAAAATTGCACTTGCGGGTAACCCTAACTGCGGAAAGACAACACTTTTTAACGGATTGACCGGTTCCAATCAGTTTGTCGGAAACTGGCCGGGCGTTACAGTGGAGAAGAAAGAAGGAAAATTAAGAGGAAATCCTGATGTGACGGTTGTAGATCTGCCGGGAATTTACTCCCTGTCGCCCTATACACTGGAAGAGATAGTGGCAAGAAATTATCTGATCAATGAAAGCCCGGATGCGATCATTAACATTGTGGACGGAACGAATATCGAGCGTAATCTGTATCTGTCCACACAGTTGATCGAACTTGGGATTCCGGTCATAATAGCTGTCAACATGATGGATCTTGTGAATAAAAACGGGGATAAGATATCAACGGAGAAACTGCGTGCGGCGCTGGGCTGTGAGGTGGTGGAGATTTCCGCACTGAAGGGCACGGGCATACAGCAGGCAGCTGACAGGGCGGTGGCTGCCGCCGGCAGGAAGGTATTGCCTGTGGTACATAAATTTGACGCAGAAGTGGAAAAAGCCATAACAACCGTGTCTGCAATGTTAAAAGAAGTGCCGGAAGAACGGAAGAGATTTTTTGCCGTAAAATTATTAGAACAGGATTCCAGGATCAGGGAGCATATGAGCAGTCTGCCGGATGTAAGCCGGGAGATCGGGCATCTGGAAGAAATATTTGAGGATGACACGGAAAGCATTATCACAAACGAAAGATATGTCTATATTGCTTCCGTAATAAAAGACTGTGTGGTCAAAAATAAAAAAAGGACGGTGACAACTTCTGACAGGATCGATAAAGTTGTGACAAACAGATGGCTGGCCCTTCCGATTTTTGCGCTTATCATGTTTCTGATATATTATTTGTCCGTAACCACAGTGGGCGGTTTTCTGACTGACTGGACGAATGATGTGCTGTTTGGAGAGATCATTCCGCCTGCAGTGGAAAATCTGCTGGAAAGCATGGGATGTGCAGACTGGCTGCAAGGTCTGATTCTGGACGGTATCGTGGCCGGTGTGGGCGCTGTGCTGGGATTTGTGCCGCAGATGCTGGTGCTGTTTATCTTTCTGGCATTTCTGGAATCCTGTGGATATATGGCGCGGGTTGCATTTATTATGGACCGCATTTTCCGTAAATTCGGCCTGTCGGGGAAGTCTTTTATTCCCATTCTGATCGGTACAGGCTGCGGCGTTCCGGGTATTATGGCATCCCGTACCATTGAGAATGACAGAGACCGCAAAATGACTATCATGACCACCACTTTTATACCCTGTGGTGCAAAGCTGCCCATCATTGCATTGATTGCGGGTGCATTTTTCAATCATTCCGGTGCGGTGGCATGGGGCGCATGGATGACCGGTATTGGGGCCATCGTAAGCTCTGGCATTATCTTAAAGAAAACAAAGATGTTTGCAGGTGACCCGGCGCCTTTTGTAATGGAACTTCCTGCATATCATATGCCTGCCGCCGGGGCAGTCTTAAGGAGCATGTGGGAGCGGGGATGGTCTTTTATAAAAAAAGCGGGAACGATCATTCTGCTGTCCACCATCGTACTCTGGTTTTTCATGAGTTTCGGCCGGGTAGAAGGCAGTTTCGGCATGTTGGAGCCAGATCAGCTTGATTCCAGTATTCTGGCAAAGATCGGCGGTGCGGCGGCATGGATCTTTACACCTCTTGGATGGACACAGGCAGGTGAGGGCTGGAAAATGGCAGTTGCGGTGGTTACCGGGCTGATTGCCAAGGAGAACGTCGTGGCGACATTTGGTATGCTGTTTGGTTTTGCGGAAGTGGCAGAAGACGGCATAGAAGTATGGGGCAGCCTGGCGGCTGTGATGACCCCTGTGGCAGCATTCGGTTTTCTTGCATTTAATCTGTTATGTGCTCCCTGTTTTGCAGCTATGGGAGCGATCAAAAGGGAAATGAATCATATCGGATGGTTCTGGTTTGCCATCGGTTATCAGACGCTGCTCGCCTATGTGACTGCGATGTGTATTTATCAGCTGGGAACTTTTTTTACAGGCGGTGGATTCGGAATCGGAACAGTTGTGGCGGTTCTATTGGTGACGGGATTTTTGTACCTGTTGTTCAGACCGTATCAGGCAGCAGATTCCCTGAATATGGATGGAGGCAGGCTTGCAAAAGCAGTGAAATAGGTTATACTGTTAATGCGGAAGCATAAAGATCCGGTGGGGAACCGGAGACAGTGAGTTTGTTATGAAATTATTTTGAGTAAGCAGGAGCGGAAAGTATGGGAACGATTATCGTATCAGCCATTGTGGCAGGCGCCGCAGTCCTTGCGGTCAGAAGTATCATCAAAGATAAAAAGGCGGGCAGATCCATACAGTGCGGCGGAGACTGCACGCGCTGCGGGGGCGGATGCCATTGAGTTTGTGAAACCCGCATGAAAAGCGGTCTGCAACTGTCGGTTGACAAATTTCCAAGTGCTCTTTCTAGTCATTTTTAAGGTTTTACTTTATGATCTGAATATGTCGGCAGCGGGTAATATTTTAACACATACAGGATGATCGCGAGATCTGTATCTGCGTGGTATCTGCCGCCGGTTTGAGCCATAGGCGCCAGTTTAAAGATTATGGAAAGGAATGGTTAGATATGACACTTGGAGAAAAAATTTACAGAATGAGGGCAGAAAAGGGAATGTCCCAGGAAGCTTTCGGAGAGATATTGGGCGTGTCCAGACAGTCTGTGTCAAAATGGGAGACTGACCAGTCAGTGCCTGAACTGGATAAGATTGTGGCCATCAGTGAACTGTTTATGGTCAGCACGGATTATCTGCTCAAGGAGAGCGCTGAGAGGCAGGAAAAGCCCTGGGGTGGATCCGATGGCGGCGCAGAAGGGAATTTCTCAGAGAGCAGGAATGAATATCATTCCCGTGTAATCATACAGAAATCCTCTTTTCACTATGAATATAAGAGTGAAAGAACATTTCTGGGGCTTCCCCTGATCCATGTGAACATCGGTTTGAGGCCGGTGCGTGCAAAAGGCGTAATTGCCATTGGCAATGTGGCACAGGGCATTATCGCCATTGGGATAGCGGGAGTAGGTGTGATCGCGCTGGCACCGGTAGGGGTGGGGCTTCTTCTGGCCATCGGGGTTTGTGTTACAGGCGGTGTGGCGCTGGGTTCTCTTGCGGTGGGTGTGATCGCCGCAGGCGCGATAAGTGTGGGAGTCTTTACCGTGGGCGCTATGGCGGTGGGCCAGTTCAGCTTCGGAGCGTTTGCGGTGGGCCAGCAGGTTGCCATTGGTGATGTGGCGCATGGAAATATAGCGCTTGGATTCAGTGAAGCGGTGGGCAGTATCTATGAAGAAGTTCGGGCGGCGGACGGCAGTTTTGACCATCAGGCGATGATAAATGCCATCGATGCAAATGTGCCCGGCTGTTTCCGCATTTTTGCAGGCTGGATGAAGTGGATTGCGGGGATGATGGCCCGGTAGATGATATTCGGGAAATCATGAACATATCAGCACACTAGAAGGAGAAGAGATGATCTATACAGTTACATTTAATCCGTCACTGGATTACATTGTCTCGGTAGAAGATTTTAAACCGGGTTTTACAAACCGGACGAGTTCGGAATTGATTCTTCCGGGGGGAAAAGGTCTTAACGTGTCGATGGTACTCGGCAATCTGGGAATCGCCAGTACGGCATTGGGATTTGTGGCAGGATTTACCGGAGAGGAAATTGTACGCCGGATTGAAGACATGGGTGTGAGGTCGGATCTTATTCCTGTGGGCGGAGGTATTTCAAGAATTAATATAAAACTGAAATCCATTGAAGGGACGGAGATCAACGGATGCGGTCCGCAGATCGGTGAAGAAAATGTAAAAAAACTTATGGACAGACTGGACACTCTGGAACGGGGAGATGTGCTGGTGCTGGCCGGAAGCATACCGGGCTCCATGCCGGATGATATGTACAGAAGGGTTATGCAGAGACTTGAAGGAAAAGATGTGACGATTATCGTAGATGCAACCCGGGACCTGCTTGTCAATGTTTTGGAATATCATCCTTTTCTCGTAAAACCCAATCATCATGAGCTGGGGGAAATCTTTGGCGTAGAGCTTAAGACAAGAGAAGAGGTCGTTCCCTATGCGAAAGAGCTGCAGAGTATGGGTGCGGTCAATGTGCTGGTTTCCATGGCAGGTGAGGGCGCCGTGCTGGCGGCGGCGGACGGAAAAGTTCATGCCGCACCTGCGCCGGAAGGAAGGCTGGTCAACGGTGTGGGAGCCGGAGATTCCATGGTTGCAGGATTTATTGCCGGATGGCTGGACCGGAAGGACTACCGGTATGCCTTTGCCATGGGGCTTGCAGCGGGAAGCGCCAGTGCATTTTCTGAATTACTGGCAACGCGGGAAGAAATCGAAGCGGTATATCGACAAAACGAAGGATATATGTGACGCTTTGGCATGAAAAAGAGCAGAATAACATAAACGATTGTTTCTGTTTAAGGGGAGTACAGGATGGAAACAAAAAAGACGGAGGCATTCACATTCTGCCTCCGTCAAAAATTTTTCAATAAATAAACGGTGCGATCTTCTCGCGGATCGTCTCATCTTCGGAATCATATCTGAGTCGAACCGGTCCTGTAAGATCCAATGCCATCACACCCAGTATGGATTTAGCATCGACAACTCTCTGGCCGGCACCCAGATCAAAGGTCGAATCAAATTTATCAATTATATCCACAAACTGTCTAATCTGATTAACATTATTAAACTTGACATTTACCTGCTGCATAAAATCATTTCCTCCTTAATCATCATTGACACTATGAAAAATATAATATTTCATAAATCAACTCCGGATAAACTGCAATTCCCCTATACGCAGGTTTCCCCAAAAAAAATTCTTTAATCAGTTTTTGTGAAAAAATTCTGGTCGCTGTATCTGTCGGCCTCCTTTCATCCTAAATTTAAAATGAATTCCCGAATCTGTTGTGAGGATATGTTATCTTTTTTTTTATTTTTTGTAAATAGTCATATTCTATAAATTTTTTTTGAGATTTTTGTACAGGTTGATCAAAAAACGAGCTATGATCGTCCCGAGTTCGCGAAGCGAATCTCGTAAAGTTATTTGCGAAGCAAATTACTTTTTTGGGGGAGGGGTCATAATTGCACTTTCGGTTTCCGGACCGTACCGCGCTGCTTCGTAATTACGGTGGAGCTCCTGAACAGCCTCACTTTGGAAGATGCCCGCAATCATTTCGATTTCCGTTGGCGATTCATAAACGGCAGGACGGTCTTTTCGATGACGTCTGATGGTTTTGCGGTATTCTCTCCGAATCTGCTCCCGCTTTGACAGACGGCGGCGGTTTTGGGGCTTTCCTGTTTTTTCACGTTCTTCATTGATTTCCTGCAGTTCTTCTATAATATCCCCGTTTTCGTCCTTTGCATTCCGGAAAGTCTGAAAGGTGGAGAGGATCTTTTTCAGCAGCGCTGCCGCAAGAAACAGGAAAAGAAGGGCTTCTAAAATACGGGATAAGAAAACAAGCCATTGGGGTGCGGGCCCGGGACTGCCGTATTCTGCGATCAGGGCTCCCATAGGATCTTCACCGGTGTCTTCCGGGTGATTTTCAGGAAACAGTTCTGTATAGTCGATTTCAATGTCCGCGCCCCATTTTCTGATATCATGATACCGGCGGTCTGAGACCGTCAGCAGAGAAGGCAAAATGGCAAACAGGAACAGAAGCAGGAAAACAGCCAGCATTCCGCCGCCAATGCCGTAGATACGTTTTGAAGGCAGATTGCAGGTTCTTTTATTTAAAGAAAGATAATTTTCTGTCTCGCATACATACCGGTACAGGACAGTGACGGGTACATACAGGACAGCGCTGAACAGGGCGGCGTTGCACACAGAAGGATTATCCAGGTTAAGCGCGGCCGTGTAGATCACTCCGAAATAGATTAAAACCGTAAAAGAAGGTTCCCGCAGTGTGTTGTAGACAGGGCGCCAGCGGGGGTCGTAGTCACTGGAATCTTCTGTCCTTTTTTCTTTGTGAAGGCGTTCGGCCAGACGCTCGATGATCACGAATACCGTTTCACATAAAAGCAGGCCGATGTATCCCCAGAGCAGAACACTTTGATGGAGAGAACCGGCCGCGGCCCATCCCAGGGCACCGGTTGCGGTAAAGGTCAGGGCGCACACAATGAGATAAGAGAACAGACCTTTGCATTTGTCTGCGGCAAGGTCGGTGAACACCACCGGAATCAAAATGATGAGGCATTTCGGGTATAGGAAACGGCCGATCGTGCCTGACCGTTCTGCGCCCAGTGCATAGAGAAGAGGAATGATAAGCGCCAGAATCAGGACTGCGTGAATCCAGCCGGCGGTTTTTATGATTAATTTTCTCAAGACAGCCTCCTTTTGTGCCGGTAATTATAGTTAACCACATGAAAATAATCCTTTTCGGGAAACAGTGAATCAGTAATCAGTGACTTTCCGTGGGATCAGATGGATCTGCTCAGCGGTCTTTACATTACATTCTTCGTTTCTCGCGTAAGGAAGAACCCAGATGGCCTGCCTGTCACGTCCGGTAAAGGTTTCCATGGCCTGCCGGTTTAATGCGGCGTTTTTCGAAATAAATATGATGACGGCATCTTCCGGCGGTGCAGGATCATCCGGGCCGGAAAGCAGTTTTGTAAAGGGAATGATCTTTTCGCCGGTTCTGCGCTCTGCCAGCATCTGTTCGATTGCGGTAAGCTGCTTTTTGCCGCCTGCGGGTTCCAGACAGACAGGCTGCGGAAGTGGAGCATCCGCGTTTGAGGAAACGGGTTCGGTGCCTGTCAGGGCAGTATTGACGTATATGCCTACTTCCATGCCCTTCCCGATCAGCTTCTGGGCCAGACATGCCGCCACGGAAATAGATTCTTCAATCAGGTATTCGTATTTCAAAATACCGCTGTCTTCCACATCCAGATAGAGCATGACCCGTTCCGTAAGTGTAGATTCAAAGGTGTTGACCATCAGCTCGCCGGTGCGGGCACTGGCCTTCCAGTTGATGGTGTTCATGGGGTCTGTAACGGTATATTCCCGGATGGAGGAAAAGGCAAAAGGGTCTTCATATAGCCGTCTGGCACACTGCAGGCTTCCCGTCAGACGTTCACAGGCCACCAGAATATCCGAAATATTGGTTCGCCGGGCATATACGTAGAGTTCTGTTTTCACCGGATACTGTATGGAAAAACGCTGCCTGTGAAGCATGGAAAAGGCGGTCAGGTCAGCGGAATCAATCCGGTAATGGCCTCTTTTCGGGCAGTCCAGAGTCAGTTTTCTGGTGATGCGCTGGTTGCCCAGCAGTGCGAAAATATCTCTTTTATAAATAAAATCACTGACATTGGTATTTTCACAGTCCCGGAAGGAGAGCCTTTTATCCATATGAAAACCCGCTTCCAGTACAGGAAGCATCATTTTTTTCCTGTTTTCGATCTGTTCGGTCATCCCGGCCTGGTCTCCCGCATAGACGTAATCCTGCAGGAAATCAAGAGAAACCGACAGCCCGGCGTTCCAGTGCTTTGTATAATAAAGATTCCACAGAGCCGTCAGCAGCAGGAATCCCAGGAAAAATAAACTGATCATGGCCTCGTCCAATCTTCCGTGGGCAGAGGGATACTGTTTAACAGCCCGCGGATAAAAGATTCTTTCTGGTCTGTGTAAGATGTTCCGGAAATCAGTCTGTGTGCCAGCACCGGAACTGCCACCGCCTTGATGTCCTCCGGCGCTGCAAAATCACGACCCTGTACCATGGCGAAGCCCTGTGATGCGCGCAGCAGGGCAAGGGTGCCTCTGGGGCTGACGCCTTCAGCGATACTTTTATCCGTACCGAAGGCAGAGGCGTATTTTCTTGTACCCTGGACAAGTTTCACGATGTAGTCTCTGAGATCAGCGTGAACATAGATATTCCGGCAGTCTTTCTGCAGTGCGGTGATCTCGTCCAGTGTGCAGACCGGCCGGATGGTTTCCAGAGGGGTGTCACTGATGTACCGGTCGATCATTTCGCGCTCTTCCTGTTCACTCAGGCTTCCCATGCTGATCCGCATGAGAAAACGATCCATTTGTGCTTCCGGCAGCGGGTAGCAGCCCAGCGTCTCCACCGGATTCTGGGTCGCGATAACGAAAAAGGGAATGCCGGGTGTTCTTGTTACGCCGTCCACTGTCACCTGTCCCTCCCCCATGCACTCCAATAAGCTGGACTGGGTTCTGGGCGTGGCGCGGTTGATCTCATCGGCCAGAAGGAGATTTGTAAAAACTGGGCCTTCCTTGAAGACAAAAGTCCCCTTTTCCTGATTATAATATGAGAGCCCGGTCACGTCGCTGGGGAGCAGGTCGGGGGTAAACTGGATTCTGCCAAAAGACAGATCCATGGATCTGGCCAGAGATTTGGCGAGAACCGTTTTTCCGGTGCCGGGGACATCTTCTAAAAGCACATGTCCGCCTGCTGCCAGAGCGGTCAGAAGAAGCTCCGTCACAGATTCCTTTCCGATGATTACTTTTGATACGTTGTCTTTGATTTTTAACAGTAAATGATTCATGATTAAGGTTGTCCCTTCTGTGAGATTTCCGGTGTCATTGCCGAAATTCATTTCTTTGTATGTTATTATATCTTATTTCGTTAGCAGAAGAAAGAGAAAGTGGAAAGGGATTATTTTATGTGGAGAAATAAATGCCGGAACCGGTGCGGACAGAAACGGACAGAAATCAATGAAACCGGAATGGAGCCAGAAAATCATATAGCTAAAATCATATAGTTGACTGAAAAAGGTTGACAGCAGTAACCCTCAGTGATATTCTTTCTATAGGGTTACCGGTGTAGACCTTTTTGTGGTATAGGAAGTTTCTCCGTTTATTCGGGATTCAGGCTAAGAGAGGAATGGCGTAAACATTATGGAACAAAGAGAAAAATCAATAGGGCTGTCGAACAGCGAATGGCATGTTATGGAAAAGCTGTGGGAGGAATCTCCGAAAACGGCGACACAGCTAATCAAGGCCATGGAATCAGAGACAGGATGGTCCAAGAGTACGACCAAAACAGTACTGAAGCGGATGGAGCAGAAGGGATGCCTCGCCTTTCGGGAGGGAGAAAAGGCAAGGGAATATTACCCGCTTTTAAAGCGTGAGGAAGTGGTGGAATCGGAGACAAGCCATTTTATCAACAAGCTTTATAACGGGAGTCTGGGTCTGATGGTGAATACACTGGTAAAGAAGCAGGATATTCCAGATGATGAAATGGAGGAACTTTACAGGATCATCAAAGAGGCAAGGAAAAAGAAGCGGTAAGACAGGACCGGCTTTGACGGGGAGGAATGATGATGACAGGCATTATGATACAGACAGCGTTTTTAGTTATGGCGGTTCTTGTGGTGCGGAGGCTGTTTGGAGAGAGACTTCATCCATATATACGCTACAGTTTATGGCTGCTTGTGGCATTACGGCTTTTTTTGCCGGTGAATGTGTTTCACAGTCCGGTCAGCATACCCGGCGGGGTGGAACAGGCAGTCAGGTGGTATTCGGAACAGGCGGCTGAAAACAGCCCGGTGTCCGGTAAGCAGAAGGATGTCATATTGCCGGCGGCTGCAGAGGAACCGGTTTCTTATGAGCAGCGGAGTAATGCCGGGGGAGAAGATGAGGTAAGAAGCCAGACCGGAGGTAAGGAACAGGATACTCCGGAAAATCAGACTGCGGATGGAAAGCAGGTTATTGCAGTGGATCGGGTCACCCGTGAGAGGCAGAATGCCATAGCAGGCCGGAATGCAGGAGAGGGGAAATCTGTTACAACGGGCCAGGCTGCAAGTGGACAGCGGGTCAGCTATGCAATAGGGGTGGTCTGGCTTTTGGGAAGTCTGCTGACAGGTGGTTTGCTTGCCGTTTCCTGTCTGCACTTCCGGCGCAGGTTATATAAAATGAGAAAGCTTTACTGCATATTGCCGCCGGAAGGCATGGCGGAGGGGGCATATCTTTTTCAAAAGGATAATGGAGAGAGTGAAAGAGGCGCAATTCAGAAAGGAGAAATTCCGGTGTATCTGGTGAAGGGTCTGGAATCGCCTTGTCTTGCAGGAATTTTCCGGCCGGCAATATATATAGGTACAGATGTGGATAGGGATTCGGATATTTTCCGGTATGCCGTGGTTCATGAAAAGGTACATTTTCTGCATAAAGACCATTTATGGGCGGTGTTGAGGATGCTTTCCGTTATTGTATACTGGTTTCATCCTTTTGTGTGGATTGCTGCCGCGGCTTCCGCAAGAGACGGGGAAATTGCCTGCGATCACGGAACGGTTCAAAGAATCGGCAGAGAAGAGCGGTTTGCCTACGGGGAAATGCTTCTGGAATTTTCACGTTCAAAGGGAAGAAGGATTTATTCTTACGGAACCATGCTTCAGCCCGGCAGATCTGAATTAAAAGAAAGAATTGTCAGGCTTACTGAGATAAAACGAATCAGGGGATGGGCCGGCATTCTGACAGTGATATTCATGATCGTTCTGACAGGGTGTGCCTTTACCGGTGTGCCGGCGGAGCGCAGTGAAGGACAGGGGAATCCGGTGCTGACGGATGACAGCGGAGGGCAGGAGAAACTTGCATTGACAAATAACAGTAAAGGTCAGGATAATCCGGGGTCAACAGATGGTGCGGAAGAGCAGATCAATAGTCAGAAAACGGAAAGCGGCGACAGCAAAAAAGTACCGGTACCAGGCAGTGAGCAGGCAGGAAACGGGGAAGTTGAGGTAAAAACAGCGATGGACCTGTCTGCGGAAACAGTTTTTGGTGCAGACGGTCCGTGGCTTGATTATGCTGGAAAGCTGGGGACAGGAAAAGAATCTGTTATTATTTTTCACGACTACTTCGGGCTGGTCGTTTATGACCTGCCGAATGAAAGAGCCATAAGAAGTCTGGACCTTAAATCCATCGGATGTCATATGACCCAGGGAGATGATGCCTGCCAGGTGGCAGTGTCGGCGGACGGCACCACGATATGGCTGCACCCCGGATCAAAACGATATTATTATCGTTATGACGTGGAGGAAGACAGGCTCTATAAAGAGGCGCTTGTCAAAACTTTTAAAGTAGATCTGGAAGGAGAGGAACTTTTTGACAGATATCTGGTGACTGAGGGTGGTTCCACAGAATATACGGGATGGCAGTCCAATTATCTGTATGAAGAATATAAGGATGAACACGGTCTCCAAAGCGCCTATATTTATCTTTATATCCCCCGGGAGAAGGAGCAGACACTTGGCAGCCTGGAACTTGTCTGGGATGATATGGTGTTTACCTTAAAGTGGGAGAACCTGCCGGGAGAAACAGACGGATTTCCGCTTCGATATGACGGTGCAGTGAAGGATGTCGAGATAATATATGATAAACCGTGTAACTATTCGCGTATATCAGATACATATCAGAGCCGGGTGCATCCACTTACACAGGAAACAGTAATGCATGAAGGTATTGATTTCGCGGCAAAAGAGGGTACGGATATTACCGCTGCTGCTGACGGCGTGGTATATGAGACGGGTTATTCGGAAAAATACGGAAATTATGCGGTTCTTCTTCATATTAACGGTGATCTTACGTATTACTGTCATTGCCGGGAGGTGACTGTGAAAAAGGAGGATCATGTAAAACGGGGGCAGAAAATTGCCACAGTGGGGACTACCGGCAGGTCAACAGGACCACATCTGCATTTTGCCCTGAGTCAGAGCGGTTATTTTGTGGATCCGGCGGATCATATGCAGATTCTTCTGCAACTGGAATGAGGCCGGCCGATATGGCATTCCGGCTGCAGCAGGATGGATTTCCCGCAGCAGCCGGAATGAAAAAGTTTATATGTTATTGACCGGAGAAAGGGGTTGATCTTACGGATTTACCACATTCCGGTCTTCGCCGTTCAGAAAAGCTTCAATATTTTTGTATACTTCCTGTACGAGATTGATGCGGGATTCCGTACTTGCCCATGCCATATGAGGTGTAATGATCAATTTCGTGCTGTCCTGTATTTTTCCCAGAGGATTGTCTTTTGTCATAGGCTCTTTTTCCAGAACATCTAATCCTGCCGCCGCAATCTGATTGCTGATGAGGGCGTCGCAGAGTGCCTGTGTATCTACCACAGGGCCTCTTGCCACATTGACGAGTACGGCTGTTTCTTTCATCCGGGCCAGAGCTTCACGGTTGATAAGCCCTCTTGTTCTGTCGCTGAGGGGGCAGTGGAGAGAAAGAATATCAGATTCTTTCAACAGAGTGTCAAATTCTACGCGTTCATACTCTGTACATGTGCTTTTGCCGGAAGCGGAATAAAAAATCACTTTACAGCCGAAGGCCTGAGCAAGACCGGCCACCTTACGGCCGATGGTTCCCATGCCAACGATACCCCAGGTCTTGCCTTCCAGATCACAGAAAGCTCTGTCGAAGTTGGAAAACCGGTCCTGGGCGCTGTAAGTTCCTGATTTTACATAGTTATCATAAAAAGCAAGTTTTTCGATGAGGGCCAGCGCCAGCAGAAGAGTGTGTTGTGCCACCGCGGGAGTACAGTAGTTGACTACATTGGCAACTTTGATGCCGCGGCTTTTGCAGTATGCCAGATCCACGTTGTCAAAACCTGTGGCAAACAGGCAGATCAGTTTGACGTTGGGGGCGTCTTTCAGGGTGGTTTCATTCAGGGGCGCTTTGTTGACCACGATAATGTCTGCGTCCTTCACCCGTTCAGCGGTATTTTCAGCCACCGTATTCGGATAATAAGTCACTTCCCCGAATTTTTCCAGACAGGATACATCAATATCCGTTCCCACACTGTTTCTTTCTAAAACGACCAGTTTCATAGATATCCTCCGTTTTTGTCAGCAGATTTAATAGTTGCACTGCATGGTGCGATGTGAACAGTAACATTGTAACATAGAAAGCCTTCTTTTAAAATATTTTATCATAGCATTACCACACATAATTTGATATAATAGATGGAGATTACATTAAGATACGGCAATAACCGTGAAATAATCCGAAAGGAGACTGCAAAAATGCTGGCAACATTAATACCATTTTTTGATAAAGACATGAAGGTTCGTGCCTATTCGCTTTTTTCACAGAAGGAGAATTATCTGCTTAATCCGGAACTGCAGGGATCAGCGGTTCTGGACGGTTCGGGAAGAGTAGGCGGTCTGGATATTATACACAATATCGGTATTGACACACTATCGCCGGATACGAAGGTTTTTCTTCCGATAGGACCCATTAATATATTTGCGGATATTGAAGGACAGTCGTTTTCCATGCGGGACAGACTGGTTCTGCTTTGCGATAAGTCCATTGCGAACACAGATCCCTATCGGAAGCGGCTTAAGCAGCTTCGGCAGAATGGCTATAAGCTGGCGATTTTTAAGCTTCCCGTTACGGAATTTGAGAACTATCAGGACATTCTGAAGCTGATGGATTACATTATTCTGGATTGTAAGAAGGTGGATGTGACGAAGGCGAAAGTCTACTTTGCCCATCAGTATCCCAGACTTAAGATCTGTGTCGGTAATGTGGAGAAGCAGGAGGTTTTTGACTGGCTTAAGAAAGATAAGGCGTATTACCTTTTTGAAGGAAAATTCTATCGGATCCCGGTTACCAAGGGACAGACGGAAATCGAGCCGTTGAAGGTCAATTATCTGCAGCTGATGAATATTGTGAATGACGCGGATTACGAGCTTACGAAGGCGGCGGATATTATCGGACGGGACACGGCGCTGGTTTTATCTCTGCTTGAGATGGTAAACCGTATAGCCGTTAATTCGGAGATCACATCCATCCGGCACGCGGCGGTGATTCTCGGACAGAAAGAGCTTAAGAAGTGGATCAACACAGTGATCACCAAGGAGCTTTGCGCGGACAGACCGAATGAGATCAACAGACTTTCTCTGCTGCGTGCAAAATTTGCGGAATGTCTGGCGCCTCATTTCGGTATGGGCATGAAGGCTTCGGAATTGTTCTTAATGGGACTGTTTTCCGTGCTGGATATTATTGTGAATGTGCCTTTGGAGGAAGCCCTTACAAGAGTGAATGTGTCGAAGGATATTTCGGAGGCGCTTATCAACCATAAGGGAGATCTGGCGGATGTATATGATTTCATGCTGGCATACGAGAATGCGGACTGGCAGGAAGTGTGCCGCTGGCTGATCGTGAAGAACATAGATATTGATACAGTATACAAGGCATATACAGAGGCGGTAAGCTGGTATAAAGAGATGTTCTTCCAGGGAGCC
>ERZ808035.1072-NODE-1072-length-16602-cov-3.935492_pt1 | contig 16602 bp, 11 predicted proteins | sample MGYA00380189_ERZ808035 | MGnify/ENA primary metagenome ERZ808035 (study PRJEB31490, sample SAMN06133407) | mouse gut metagenome | isolation source: M5_1 | host: mice | place: China: Chengdu | collected 2015-05 ...
CAGGCGCTTGAAGCATACGCTACAGACAAAGCTAAGACAATCTTGAATGAGCTTATAAAATTTCCGATTGATTCTGACCTCAACAATGCCTTGAAGGGAATCCTCTCCAACATTGATGAGATGATGGCTGTATAAAAGCGACCGCATATGCGGTCGCTTTTATACGCCTTTATTTACTGATAACCTGAACGCGCTCCTCATCCAGAACGCGCAGATTGCTGATTGGATTTCCCTTGCAGTTTACCTGGCGCAGTGAGAGCAGCTCCGACAGGACGTGCATATCCGTCACATAATTGTCTGCGAAATCAATCTCCTCGAGCTTCGTAAGCGCCGCGGCAAAGTCGATATTCTCCAGCTTGTTATCCGCCACATCCAGCTTCTTAAGGTTCGGAAAATGTGCGATAAAGTCCAAATGATCTGCCAGATACACGTCATCCCAGTCTATACTGACAATTCCATAACCGCCCTCGATCGTTACATTTTCGTAGAGCTTAATGCCCGCCATTTCAAGAATTTCCAGTGAAGGGTTGTCCGCGACTTTATCAAAGTCAATCTCGCATTCCATGCCGCTGATGTTGAGCGCTCTAAGCTGCGGCAGCGCAAAGATTGCAGAGATATCCTCATAAGTCACCATTCCGCCCAGATTGAGTTCCTCCAATGTATGAATACGATTGATAAAGTTCAACGATCTGTCACTGCCATATGTCGTGCACGTCAGCTTCCGCAACTTAGTCAGACCGGAAAGATCAAGCTCCGGCGGCAGATTGCAGCTGCGCAGTACCAGCTCCTCCAAGCCTGTCAGCTCCGGCAGAAACGCACAGGAGCCAAAGCCCTTTAAGGTCAGGCGCTCTAGGTTTGTCAGCCCTGCAAGTGACGGCTCTGGACAGTCATAGGGTTTCTCTAGCGTCAGCTCTCGCAGCGAGAGAAGCGAGGTGACACCACTCATATCTGTCAGCTCGCCACAGTTTTCGATGGAGAGCCATTCTAGGTGCGCTAGTGCCTCCATTCCGCGAAAGTCAAAAAACTGCCCGTCCTTAAGTGCCAATCCTTTGAGCTGGGGCATTCTTTGCAGAAATTCGAGCGATTTGAGGCTCTCTGACTCGACAGACAATTCTTCAAGCTTCGAGACCGTGGCAAGCACAGAAAAATCACTGATCATATCTGCGTCTGCGAGTGTGAGTGCTCTGAGATTCTTTAGGGCGGCGAGCGCATCCACATCACTCAGTTCCCCGGCGTTGAACGAGAGCCGCTCGACGTTTGAGAACGCTTCTATCCCGTCAAGCTGCTCGATGGAACCCTTGACAGTCAGCTCTCGAATCGAAGCGGGATGATCGAGCGCCTCTGCCTCCTGCCCAAACGTATCAAAATACGCCGTGACGGACTCGATCGGCACCCCTTGCAGGTTACAGCTTGAAAGCCGGCTGTTGGTATCCAGCCTTTTCAGACCTGTTAATCTGTATAAATTTTCATAGCCAGTCGGCGTTCGCGCTGGAAATGTCAGCCATTCCAGCTTCGCATCAGGGTTCTCCAATGGATTCTCAAAGCTGTAGCCCATATAACAGTTGTCCATGTCGCTGCGGTCTGCAATCCACTGGATCTTCGCCAGCTCCTCCTCGGTCACACTGTCCGCCTCCTTGCCAAACACGATCGATGCCATCTGACCCAGCATTCCCGAAAATTCTTTTTCCTTCGTCTCATGCACCGTATACGTTGACGAGATAGACGGCTTTGCATATTCTGTTCGGACCTCCTTCGCCCTCTGATACCGGAAAAATCCCAGCATCCCAGCAAATCCTAAGAATAAACTGATCGATAAGATGACGATCGCCGGCGAGATGGTGTATGAGGACGGCTGACTGGGCTGCATCGGCACCCAATTTGGATTTGGCGGCAAAGGTGGATTGTTTTGCGGCTCCATATTCATAACAAATTCACTGCCGCAGTATTCACACTTGACAACCTTTGTATTATTCTCTGGTATCGTCAGTGTGGCACCGCAGCTTGGACACTTGATCTCCTCAAGCCTTACCAGATTTCCCAATGATGCTCCTCCCTTCACGCTCCGTCAAACAGTGCTTTTTCCAGCTCCGCGATGTCGTCTGTATTAGGCGTGTACACATTTTCAATCAGCTCAATCCGCACTGTCATTGTGGCTGCTTCATCATACTGCAACTCAGCAAGAACCGTCTCCATGCTGTTTTTAAATTCTAAGAACACACTTTCCTCTAATTCTTCCTCGGTCGGCGGTTCCTCGGCATTTTTCCATGCATCTGCCATCGCCGCCACCGCTTCTTGATGGCGCTCCAGCGCTGGCTGAAAGATATTCATCTTCTCATAAGTCACCGTCACTACATAAGAACCGTCACTCTGCTTCTCGGCAGTATCGACCGTGTAACGGACCTTTGCCAGCATGTCCATATACACCTGGCGGAACGATTCCCTGTACGTATCAGACACGCCAAGTTTGCTGCAAAATACACCGACGCCGGTATCAATTCCCCGATCATAGAGCGCCTTCGCCTCCTCCGCGGTGCCCAGCTTCATGTCCACAAAGATCGTCGCATCATTTTTGTATGATGTATCGAGGAGCGCTTGAAGATAATTCTTGACCGTTTTGTCCGATGTGCAGCCGCTCAAAGTGCTGACCGCCACAATGCTAATGAGTAAAAATATGATTTTCTGATAACTTTTCTTCATACTTCAATCTCCATATTCCCGTTCGCGCAGGAGTAATCTGTCTATAAAACCATTGCAAAAGTGAAAACGCATACCCCGGTTTGTTGAGATATGCGTTTTATGATTTATATTGTATCCCTACAGCTCTACCTTGTCAAGATGCCAAATTTCATCTACATACTGCTGAATGGTTCTGTCGGAAGTGAACTTGCCAACCTTTGCGACATTGAGCATCGCGCTCCTTGCCCAGCCGGTCTTGTCCGTATACGCCTTCTCCACCCGCTTCTGCGCATCTGCATAAGCATGGAAATCTTTGAGGATAAAGTAGCGGTCCGCCTTGTCCGTATCCAGTGTATTCAAAAGAGAATTGTAAAGGCTTCTGAACAGTTCCCTGTCATCGGCATACGTGCCATCTACAAGCTGGTCTACAATCTTGCGAATCTCCGCATCACTGTTGTAGATATCCATTGGATTGTAGCCGCCGTGATTCTCATAGTTGATGACCTCGTCGGAACTCAGACCAAAGATAAATGCATTCTCATTGCCGACTTCCTCGACAATCTCCACATTTGCGCCGTCCATCGTACCGAGTGTCAGCGCACCGTTGAGCATAAACTTCATGTTGCCGGTGCCGCTCGCCTCCTTCGAAGCGGTCGAGATCTGCTCGGAGATATCTGCTGCCGCAAAGATCCACTCCGCATTGGAAACTTTGTAGTCCTCGATGAATACGACTTTGATGCGGTTCTTGACAACAGGATCGTTATTTACCTTGTCTGCCACTGCATTAATAAGTTTGATCGTAAGCTTTGCATTCTTGTAGCCCGCTGCTGCCTTCGCACCGAAGATGAAGGTTCTAGGATAAAATTCCATGCTCGGATTTTTCTTGATTTCATTATAGAGATACATCACATGCAGAATGTTCATGAGCTGTCTCTTGTACTCGTGCAGTCTCTTGACCTGCACGTCAAAGATGGAATCCGGGTCTACGGTCACATTGTTGTGCTCTTTGATATATTTTGCCAGACGCACCTTGTTCTTGCGCTTGATCTCCATGAACTCTTTCTGTGCCACAGGATCATCGACATACTTCACCAGCCCCTCGATCACAGGAAGGTCTACAATCCAGTCCTCTCCTACCTTCTTAGTCACCCAGTCCGCGAGCAGCGGATTGCCGTGAAGCAGGAAACGTCTCTGTGTGATGCCGTTTGTCTTGTTGTTGAACTTCTGCGGGAACATCTCGTAAAAGTCTCTGAGCTCCTGATTCTTGAGAATCTCTGTGTGAAGTCTTGCCACGCCGTTTACACTGTATCCGGCAACGATTGCCATGTGTGCCATCTTAACCTGACCATCTGCAATGATTGCCATCTTCTTAATCTTGTCAGCCGGTTCTGGATATCTGTTGACAATATCCATCAGGAACCTGCGGTTGATCTCCTCCACGATCTGATAGATTCTAGGAAGCAGTCTCTGGAATAAATCTACAGGCCATTTTTCAAGCGCCTCCGCCATGATTGTATGGTTCGTGTACGCGCAGGTCTTTGTCGTGATCGCCCATGCCTGGTCCCACTCTAAATGGAAATCATCCAGCAGAATGCGCATCAGCTCTGCGATCGCCACTGTCGGGTGGGTGTCGTTTAGCTGGAATGTTACTTTCTCATGGAATTTATGAATGTCATCATGTTTGGACATATATTTCTCGATTGCCGTCTGCACGGAAGCCGAGATAAAGAAATACTGCTGTTTTAAGCGAAGCTCTTTTCCAGAAATATGATTGTCATTCGGATAGAGCACCTCCACGATATTTCTCGCAAGATTGGTCTGCTCTACTGCCTTCTGGTAATCGCCCTTGTCAAAGGAATCCAGACTAAAGCAGTCCATCGGCTCTGCGTCCCAGATTCTCAGTGTGTTGACAATGCCGTTTCCATAACCGACAACCGGAAGATCATAAGGAATCGCCTTGACAGACTGGTAATTCTCCTGATACCAGATCAGTCTGCCGTCCTCTTCCCTGCACGCCACGTTTCCGCCAAATTTGATCACCTTTGTGTACTCAGGACGGCGCAGCTCGAACGGATTGCCGTCCCGCAGCCAGTCATCGGGTACCTCACGCTGGAATCCGTCACGGATCTCCTGCTTGAACATACCGTAGCGGTAGCGGATACCACATCCATATGCAGAGTATCCAAGCGTTGCCAGTGAGTCCAGGAAACATGCCGCAAGCCGTCCCAGACCGCCGTTTCCAAGCGCTGCATCCGGCTCCTGATCCTCGATCACATTGATGTCAAGCCCCAGGTCCTCCAGCGCCTCTGAAAACTCCTTGTATGCCATCAGGTTGATCATATTGTTGCCAAGCGCACGTCCCATCAAAAACTCCATCGACATGTAGTAGACTGTCTTGGGGTCCTTCTCCTCGTACGCTTCCTGCGTCTTGAGCCAGTGATCCACAATCGCATCCTTCACAGCAAATGCTACTGCCTGAAAAATCTGCTGATCTGTCGCCTCCTCCAGCGTCTTTCTGTACAGTGTCTTTACATTGTACAATACGCTCCTCTTAAACATCTCTTTGTCAATTATTGGCTTTTTTGGCATTTCTTTACCTCTCCTTCTTCCCTGTGCCCTGTTTCTTAAAAGTATATAACTCAAAGGATTCTGAACACGTAATTTTGTGCTAATTTTGGATGAATCTTTTCTCATTCTTCATATTATAGCACACTATGTCAAATCTTTAAACAATAAATTCTGGAAAATCACGTTTTTTATAGCAGCTTTGCCGTTCCTGTTCACTTCGTTTCCAGCAAAGATGATTCGCCAGCGTTCTCCTCATCCTCCTGTTTTGTGATGACTTCCTCTGTTTTCTCCTCTAGTTCCTGCGTCTCCTCGCTCTCGTCCGCATCGGATGTGATATCATTTCGTTTGTCGAGCAAATCCTGCACGCGCTGTTCAAGCTCGTTTGACGCTTTCTCGATCGTGCCCTGCGACACCTCATTCAGCGCGGCATCGACACCGCTGTCAAGGATTGACTGTTTTACTCTGTCCACACCCTCGAGCGGATTGAGCTGAATATGTTCAAGCTCCAGCTCCCGCGCATCCTTCGTCTCCTGTATGCCGGTTCTGCGCAATCTCATGATCTCACTATAGTTTGACTTCATCATGCCTCTTGCGGACTCCAAGTGTCCCGATACCAGTTCACGCCGCTCCGCCTCGCTGAGATGCTCCTTTCCAGCCGCCTCCATCGCAAGACCGATCTCTTCCTGTGCCTCCCTGATCATTCCGTCAGCCTTGGCGATTCTATCATATCCGTCATTCATCAACTCATCGATGGCTGCTGTCGCCTGCATCTCACGCTTTGCAGCCGATACACCGAGCATTGATGCGGCATGATCGAACTGTTCACCGACGCTGCCAAGCTTCTGATCCTCGTCAGCAGCCTGCGCATTGTCCGCCGTGCCCTCGCCAGCGCTCTCCTCGTCCTCGTCCTGCTCCTCAAAGCTTTTCAGCATCATATAGAGATCTGCATTCTTCTGGTCAATCTCCTCCTGCCCCTTTGAGGCTGCCGCCGCGCTTCCTGACGCATACTCTGCACACTGCTTGTTCTCCTCCTCCTGGCGCGCCTTCAAGTCGATCAGCCGTTGCAGCGCTTCCTGTTTCTTTGCCGTCGTCTCCTTGTCTGCGCCGGACTCATAACTATTCTGGACATCACTCATCAGGCTGGAAATCTCATCCAACAGGCTTGTGTGCTCCTTTTGTTCATTCTCTTTCTGCTCCTGTGCTCTGAGCAGCAGCCGTTCTGCGCTGCCAGCGGAGAAGCTCCTTGCCCCATCCTGGTCTTCTTTGCTTAATTTCCTGCCCTCGCGCGAGATCGTCACCTTACACTGTGCCCCAAACACATCCTGCGCCTTTGCTGTCTGTTGTGTCTTCCCGCGCATCCACGCTGCCGGATTGTGATTTCCGACCTGCAAATTGCGGTAAGTATTGATCATGTTCAACTGCATTCTGTCACACCTCTCTTTCTAATTATTTATTATAATAAACGCAACTCATCGATGCCGCTCCCGATGTTTTCTGCTGACAATTGTTCTCTGAATACACAAGAACAGCTTTGATCTTTATCGTTTGCTATAACAGTGACATACATTATATCGACCATCCGAAACGGATTGTTAACCCAGCTTGCCTCTCTCGTGCAAAAGCCCCATCTTGAGCTCATAATAATCGGGGGTCATGTCCATATAGTGCTCATGCGGATTGATAAAACGCTGCTCCTCCTCCCAGATTTCCTCGTCTAGCTGCTTTCTCACATACGCTCTGATTTCCTCCAGTGCGGGAAGCTCATACACACGCTTTCCATTCTCAAATATTTTCACCTGCAGTGGTTTTGCGGTGCAGTTCGTAAATTTCAGATTCCGCCATGGCATCTTGGGGTCCACAAAACGGAACATGCCGCTCATGTCGATCTCCTCGTCCGCCTTGGCAATCAAATCCGCCTTTGCCTTTCCATTCTGGTCATAAATGCGGTACACTTTTTTAAGGCCGGGGTTTGTGATCTTCTCCACGGTGCCGGAAATCTTGATGCGCGGCGTAAATACACCGTTTTCCTCCACCGCTGCAATCTTGTACACCGCGCCGAGCAGCGCCAGCGTGTCATCGGAGTAATCACTGGTAGCGCCTGTGATGAGCCGCTCTCCCACGCCGTAACCGTCAATGCACGCCTTCTGCACATTCAAAGACGAGATCGTGTGCTCGTCAAGACTGTTTGACACAATGATCTTGCAGTCTGTCAGCCCTTCCTGATCCAGCATCTTCCTGACCTTTGACGACTGGTATGCCAAGTCTCCGCTGTCAATGCGAATGCCTTTGAGACGTTTTCCCTTAGGCTCGAGTATCTCATGCGCCACACGGATGGCATTGGGAATACCGGACTGAATCGTGTCGTAGGTGTCCACCAGCAGCACTGTATTATCAGGATAATTGACTGCATAATTTTTAAACGCTTCGTATTCATCTTTATAGTACATCACCCAGCTATGCGCCATCGTGCCGCTCACTGGAATCCCAAACATCTGCCCCGCAAGCACTGTCGCCGTCCCTGCCGCTCCGCCGATGTAGGAAGCGCGCGCGCCATACACTGCCGCGTCCATATTATGTGCCCGCCGCGCGCCGAAATCTGACACCATTTTCCCCTCCGCCGCCTTCACAATGCGCGCAGTCTTGGTCGCCACAAGCGACTGATGGTTGATCTGTGCGAGAATTGCCGTCTCTACAAGCTGCGCATCTATCAGCGGCGCAATGACCGTGATGACTGGCTCGTTGGGATACATGATCGTCCCTTCCGGGAACGCATAGAGGTCCCCATGGAACGAAAAGCTACTCAGATATTCCAAAAAGGCTTCTGTAAAGGTATTGAGCGAGCGCAGGTACGCCACGTCCTCCTTTGAGAAATGCAGGTTCTCGATGTACTCTACGATCTGTTCAAGCCCTGCAAAAATCGTATATCCGCCCCTGTCAGGATTTTTCCTGTAAAAGACATCAAACGCCACACGCGTCTCAATATCGCCGTCATTGAAATAACCGTTTGCCATGGTCAGCTCGTACAAGTCCATGACCATAGACAGGTTTCTTGGATCTGCCTGCTTCATCATATTGGTTTGTCCTTTCTATATTGCTTCATTTTTATTTACTGATCTTCATTTTTTTATCATAATCCCTTTTTATGCTCACTGGCAAGCGAAATTTGTAAAGCGCTCAATCAAGCAGGTATGTTGTTTGGTCTTTTTGTCATAATCAATCCCCACCAGCAGGATTTCACCGGAATACTCTTGCAGCGACACAGGATACTGTCTGTTCTTGATCTGCGCGATCGCCGCAGCCGCGCCCTTGTCCCACTTTAGTTCGACCACAATCACCGGGCGGTTTGGCTGGCTTGCAAGCGGCTGGTACACAATATCGGCAAAGCCTTTTCCGCAGGGAAATTCGCGGATTGGTCTGTGATAATACCGAAAAGCGGAGATCAGCGCAATCATAATGGTACAGGCCAGCGAATTTTCATCATTGTATTCAATGCTGGAGACAAAATCATTGTGTACACATTGAATCTGCTGCGCTGTCCTGACGGCATCCCCCTCCATGACAGCACTCAGAATCTGCTCCGAGACCTTCATAAACTGTGACAGGTGATCCTGCCCGTTGTCCTCCATATATTGATAAAATACTTCTTGTATCTCCTTGTTTGGCACATACGCCTCGCGCGTGTCCGAGTCATACGCAAAATATCCCAGATGAATCAGTGCTGTCAAAACTTCACTCTTGTTCTTAAAGGACTGCAAATCATTTTTGCCGTTTGCCACCGTCACGAGCACCCTGTTCCCGGAAAGCATCTTGATCACATCCTCACGCAGACCGTCAAAGTTTTTGCTGATCAGGTCATCAATGTCACCGTAAGTACCTGTCGTCGTCCAATACTGCTGAAACTGCCTGCACGAAAGCGCCCTCACCACTGACAGCGGGTTATACATCGCAATGCCATTTAAATAATACCCATTATACCACTCCTTCATCTCCTCAAAAGAGACATCATACTGCTCGCAGAGTGCACAAACCTCCCCCTCTGTAAATCCGATATCCTGCGCTAAATCCATCGGCGTTGTCATCGTATATTCCATAAAATTATTCACCGCAGACTGGCCCTTGGTCCGCACAATGGGCATGATACCAGTAAGATACGCCAGTCGCACATATTCCTTCGCATCACTGTTTTTGAATAAACTGCGCAGCCATTCAAGATAGTCTTTCCGGTCTAAGCTGTCCTCATCAAATTCCCGAATCGGATAGTCCCACTCATCAAAGATAATGACAAACTGGCGGCCTGTCCTGTAATACAGCTCGGTCAAAGCCGTCGCCAAGACACTGCCCTCTAGCGCGAGATGCTCAATCTCCCTGTACTCCTCCTGCAATTCCCGCACAATCTTTCCATTGATATACGGCACAGGCGCCTTCCGCTCAAACTGCGCTGCACCAAACTGCGCTTGAATATCTACAAATATCGTATCATACTGATTTATGCTTGCCATAAACAGCGCATCCTTCTCACATTTTAACGGTTCAAATAACGCGCCGGAATCCGTCCCTCTGCTGAAAAATGCGACCAGCATATCCGCTGTGACAGATTTTCCAAACCGCCGCGGTCTGCTGTTACAGACAAATTTCTCGTCGGCATCCTTCTGCAAAAGTTTGTTGATCAGCACGGTCTTGTCCACGAAATATTTCGATCGGGAAAACTCTGCAAACTTCCTGTTTCCCTGATTTAAAAAACGTCCCATCGCACCCCTCTCTTTCCAATGCCCTATGCTGTTATCTTATCACAAAACATTTCAGAGCGCCACTCCATCATACTTATTTTGAAAAGGAGATTTTGAAAAGGAGATATGAAAATGCGTATTGAAGCCTGTATCCAAATATGATACACTACGTGTATTATAAATGATTTCCACAGAATCTAAGCATAGGAGTGAGAATTTCATATGTTACGCAACAAAGATATCCTAGAATTAAAAAGACGCTTCAAGAAAGAGAACTGCACCATCACCAGAATGTGCGGCTGCTATGTAGATGCCAGCAAAAATAAGGTTGTGGAGTTAAGCGAAACCTTCCTCAATCTGGAGGATGAAGAGTTTTTTAAGTACCTCGAAATCGCAAAGAAAACGCTTTCAGGCACCATCGGAAACAACCTTCTGGAGCTGCATTTTGCAAGCGAGGAGGAGGAACCCGGCGGCAAACAGCAGTATCTGCTGGGGCTGCGCGAGAGCGGGCTCAAAAACCCGGAATTATTAGCGCACCTGTACGACAGAATTATCGAAAATTACGACTATGTGGGCAACTATTTAATCCTCGTGTTCCACGATGCATACGATGTCATCACCAAGACAAACGATGACCTCAAACTCGATGAATCCGAGGAGGTCTTTACCTACCTGCTGTGCGCGATCTGTCCGGTCAATCTGTCCAAGCCGGGGCTTGGCTACCGCGCCGACCTCAACCGCATCGGCATCCGCGTACAGGACTGGGTCGTTGCTGCGCCCGATGTCGGCTTTCTGTTCCCCTCCTTTGTAGAGCGCTCCGCCGACATTCATTCCCTTACATATTATGTGCGCGACGCCAAGGATTCACACCGCGACTTTATCGAGGCGGCGCTTGGCTGCGGTGCGAAGCGGACCGCCACGGAGGAACACAACGCCTTTCGCAGCATCGTTAAGACCGCCATCGCGCCCATCATCGAAGACAGCGATGAGATGCTCATCAACATTCAGGAAAAATTAAACGACATTGCCGAGGAACACGAGGCGGCGATGGAAGATCTTGTGATTGTAGAGCCGGAGGAATTTACCCTCACAACGGAAATTATCAAGGAAGTGTTTGCGGACACCAAACTCCCAGACGCCGCTGTGATGCAGATACAAGATCATTTCACAGAGGAGTTCAGCGACAAGCCGCCCGTCGTGCGCAATCTGGTCAACGAGAAAGCCATCGAGAAAAACAACAAGGAAAAGAAGGAAATCAAACTTCTTGAAGAGGTTGCCTCCTTAAAGCAAGAGCTCAAGGACACCAAGCAGGAAAATGAAGAAAAAACAGAGCAGATCGAAACACTTGTCAAGATGGAGGCGCCGCTTGACCCCGAGGAGGCCAAAAACTGGGCAGAGGTCTTTCTGCGCATGAAGCCTGAGAAGGCAGAGCGAGTGAAGTTCGATACGATTGACGGGCAGAAGTACCTGATGATTCCGATGGAGGAGGACGAGCATGTGAATTTGAATGGGGTGGAGAAATAGTCTGTACATAAAAATCGCCAAGCGTCTGTCAGTTTCGCTTGGCGATTTTTTCATTTACGGTTGTCCAGTCCTCATGTCTCAATACAAACTCCCAACATTCACCACACAATCTTCCACCACCTCAAACCGGTACACGTTCCTCCTCCCCTCATGACTCGTCACATAATAAGCACCATTGATGCACTCTATATAATACGGAACCTTCATATCCTTAAAAAGCGGTGTCACATTCTCATACAGTCCTGCTGCCAGCGAATGCAGATCCGGCGTCCTGATCATGCATGCCGCCTCATGGCGAAGTTTCTCATCCGTGGAAACCGTCATATAATAATACCCGCCAATTTTTTTCACAGCAGCCATCCCTGAGATTTCTGGTGTGACCGCATAGCGCGCCTTGACTTGAAGCGTCTCCTTGTCCGCCACAATCATATAGCGGTTGTTCCCCGACGGAAAGAGTACCTCGTCCCCCTCAATGGAAAACGAGCGCACATAAAAGCCATCTAACTCATAAATATGACGTATCTCCTTGATGTACATAGAATTGTATGTGGGCAGTTTCTTCACGATATACATGTCGCCTGTCACGGAACTCCATATGAAGAAGGCGGCTGAGACGGCATCATATTGTATGTAATGAGGGCGCGTCCCCATCTGGTCAAAACACTGTGTATTCTGAAACCTGCCATTTACATATTCGTAGCACAGGACCCTGTTGTTGTCTGTGTCCGCCACCAGATACATCTGACCATCACTTGCAATCGCATGCGGTTTATTCATATTCCTGTCTAGTACACGCCATTCATGTACCGGCTTCCACAGATCTGATGCGTAGAGAATCTGATCATGATAGGTATCTACGATGAAATAATAGTCTCCTTGCCGTGTGATCTGAGCGGGTGTTTTCAGGTCCTTATAATCATTTAATGGATTCGCCTTATATATGTCACTCACGCCAAGCTGTGTTGCCGGCATATCATTCATTGGCCATATGACACTTGTCTCATCTACTGTAGGTATCGTATCTTCTATCGCTTCAGTCTCTGCTGCGTACAAACCAAATAGGATCGGGATATCTTCCTCTACTCGTGCGCCGGACGCGGACAGCTTTAGCTGCTTATTTTCTTTTCGCGTTCGTGTGTATAAAGATTCCGTTGTCATGCCTGACATCCCTATGACAATCACAAGATTCAACAGCATCCACGTTGTATAATTTCTCATATTTGTTCTACCTATTCTCCAAAGTGTATTTGAAAAATGCTTTCTCTTCGATATGCTTCACAATTTGTGAGAGATTCAATCCGCTTACAGACAATTGAGCCAATCAAAGATGCATAACAGGCTTTGCAACCTAATTTTTTGTCAGGACAGGGCACAACAAGGACACAGCGATACACTATTTGGGTACAATATGCACTATGCCAATCGTTCCGCCAAATGCAGGTGCAAAGATATGCTGCGGTGTCTGCTCTGACAGCATTCCATCCCAAGAAGCATGTAGATGTCCTGCGAGAACTTGTACTACTGCCGTGTCTGGTGCATATACCTGATCCAAATACTTTTGTGTCACCAGATTGGGATTATAACGCTCACTTGTACTGCTCCAATAATAAATCGTACTGCGCACCTGCATCGACAGCGCTGCCAGAGAATCGTCAACCTGAGACGCATACGGTACATGCGTTGCAAGAATCACTGGCTTTCCGCGCGAAAGAACTTCCGACACCATATTCAAATAGTACTCTGGCATATCCTTTGTTGAACTGTCGATACCAAGTACTAGAAAATCGCCCATATCCCAAAATTTATGAGATATCTCATCTCCGTCTATTGTCTGATGAAGTTCTCTTGCCTCTGTTTCCTCAAAAAATACACCACCGTAATATGCTCCGTAATCATGGTCTGCACGTATGTACATATAACGGGTATTGAGCTTATCAAGCCCATCCTTTATCAGATCAAGATTGGAATTGCTACAGTAATCCATGATATCGCCGCCAAATAGAACCCCGTCAAACTGCTGGCAATTGAGGTACTTTATGATATCCGCCCAAAGCTGCTGCGCGTGCACACCGTCGGGTGTGACTGCCAATTCCTCATACCGCTTCTCAATCGCGTCAAGATACTCTGCATGGACATCCCCCAGCTTATCTCCCGGCGCATGGTCACTCACCAGATGGAGATCACTCACCCATGCGATTGTATACTCGCGTTCAATGCCTTCAATCATCAGCGTGATCTCCTCGGTCCGAAACGGATATTCTGGTTCTGGACAGACTGTTTCCGGTTCGCTTTCCGCTGTCACTTCACTTCCCTGCTCAGAGCTTTGTTGTATATGCGCCTGTGAACTCGTCGCGGTTTCCTGCTCAGCGTCGATTGTGGGCTGCTGTGGTTCCTTTTTTGTGAAAAGGACGATCGCGCAGAGCACAAGTATCATGCACAAAATCGCTACCACACACTTTCGCACATTTTTTCTATCTATATGTTTGAAATCTCTGTTCTTCATGGCACTTTTTATTTTTCGAATATTACAGATTTCATCCGGCTGCGGACCCATTCCCTGTTTTCTGGTGTGACGCCATTCACGCTTCCATCTTTCACGCCGGCTGCGGGTGCTGTAATATCGTTAAAATACCAGAAATGCGCAAGGTCTATATCCCTGCCAAGCTCTGTTCCCTGCGTTTCGACAAGCTGCTCAACAATCTCGTCATAGGCTGACACAACGGCTTGGCAATCCTCACCTGCCGCACTCATATACTGAATATAATAGTCAATCATCATCGGGTTATAATCCATCGCTTCTATCAAGTCTGCAATCTTAATGGCTGCTCCTTTCTGCGTGATCGTCCCCGAAGCAAGCTCTGTCTCGATCTGCTTCTGCGTCCACCATGCAAGTGCATAACAGTATCGAAGCCGGATTGGATTGTCCAAATCCGAGGAGTCAAACATGTTGTCCGCCGTATCACGCATTAGATTCCACGCCTCTGTCCTTGACCATACATCCCTTGTTGTAAATTCATCAAAAGTATTCACTAAACGCTCGCGGTAGGATTCATCAAACACCTTGCGCTCAATCTCCAAATCAAAAGTGTCGGTAAGATATCCTTTTTGTGCCATCTCCTCCCCCAGTGCCACCGCCGTGTCAAGTTCCGACATAATCTGCGCATAGACAGCACCTGACAGCGTTGATGCATTCATCATATTTTTATGCCTTATCACTGCCTTGATGTATGTCTCATAGGCATCCTGAACCCTGTCTGACGCAGCGTCAGCATCGCCCGCTTCCTCCGCCTTTGACACATAAGTTCTGACCGCTGACGAAAGATCATCCATCACATTGATGATTTCCGCGTCGGTATCCATCTGACTTTTTGCCGTTTCCACAAGTGCGTCCGTCTCCGCAAAAAGCGCATCTGTATCTAGGTCTGGCTTTGCTGTCTCTGTATTCGTCTGTGTGTTTTCCTCTTCTCGGGATTCTGTTTGTGAATTTGTTTCAGCCTCTTCCTCCGAAAACAGTTCCTCGGACAATTGGTCCATTTTTTCTGCAATCAATGCCGGCATTGGGATAACGCTCTGCCACATCAAAATCCCTATTGTGCCTGCGATGGAAATGAGCATAATAAGGACAATCACGACAATAGTTCCTGCGCCGGCTTTCTTTTTTTCTGTTCGTTTGTTTGTTCCCTGTACTTTCTTTGAAACTGGTCTTTCCAACTCCTCAGTTACAGCGCTGGTCTCGATCACCTGTGATACAAATTCTTTTTTAACAGGCGTTCCACACTTTATACAGAATTTTGTTCCTTCCTTCAATTCAGTACCGCAGTTCTCACAGGCGGGCACAGATGAATTAGTTTCCGCCGTCGGTATCACTACATTGACTGCTGTTCCGCACTTCGTGCAAAACTTTACACCAGACTTCATCTGTGCACCACATTTTGCGCATATCATACTTGGTATTTCCGGTTTGTTCTCTATTCGTGCTGCTTCGGAAAGACTAAATCCACACTGATTACAAAATTTTGCATCTGCCTTTACTTCATTATGACATTTTGGACATATCATTCTAACCTCCATGTCGCGGTCCCGCCGCGATTTAATTGATCGTCTTAAATTATGCTTCTCATGATCTCCCGTAACCTTTATACGCCGATCTTCTCACCGATATCCCATTTCCTTCTCGTAGGCAACAATCAAGTCCCGATTCGCGATTTCATACTCGTTCAAAATCGATTCCTGAAATATATCTCCTTCTATCGTACCTTCATACCAGCTACATCTGTCAAAATATGCCTGCAATTCTATATCACTAAATTTTCTTCCGTGCCTAGCATACAATTCATTCCGCGCAATACGGCACATTTCGGCATCAAATCCGTTCAGATCCTCCTTCGTCAAAAATTTATGATCACTGTCTGGAAGGAGGTATTCACTCTGTTTTGGCACACTTTCAGATATAATTTCTTCACTTTCTTCTGAGAGCGCTTCTTCCGTCAACGCTTTCTCCTCAGCAAAAACACTGCTGGTTTGTTCTTCTGCTGCTGTTATTTGTTTCGTATGCTCTTCCACTAAAGTAGTTGTCTCTCCTGTCTCGAATTTCGGCGCGCTATCTCGGCGAGACAACATACTTGCTTTTTGTTCTTTTCCCTGTATAACCCAAAAAATACCTCCAAAGGCCACTAAAAACAGAACCACAAGAATCCCAGCAGTAACAAAAACCCTTCCTCCTGACGAATTTTTCTGTCTCATTTGAACTGGTTCCTGAGGGCTTCCTGAAATGCCTTCTTTTATCTTCTGTGAAGTCTCCGTGTTTGTGCCTTTCACTTCTGTCCCACATTGTGTGCAAAATTTAATTCCTGGTCTTAACTCTGTGCCGCATTGTGTACAAAACATAAAATCCCCCATGCCAAATTCTTAGAATGATACATTATAAACTGCCATAGAATAATTTCCATCCTCCGCTTTCCTTGATGAGAAAAAGTTCATTTACATTATAACTTGCAGATTTTTTGGCACCCTTTACCGTTAACGTCATTTCTACTTGCATAACTTTCTTAATTTCACTAACATCCATATTGTAAATATCTACCAACGTGTCCTTTAATTCTTCCAC
>ERZ808035.1073-NODE-1073-length-16601-cov-12.556826_pt1 | contig 16601 bp, 15 predicted proteins | sample MGYA00380189_ERZ808035 | MGnify/ENA primary metagenome ERZ808035 (study PRJEB31490, sample SAMN06133407) | mouse gut metagenome | isolation source: M5_1 | host: mice | place: China: Chengdu | collected 2015-05 ...
AACTACCGTACCATTTCTGATACGGCAGTATTGGAGCTGGTGAACGGACTCGAACCCCTGACCTGCTGATTACAAATTAATGGGTCAAAAATATATAATTATTAAGAGCGAATGTATGTTTAATGTGTTCGCTCTCTTTTATTTTTATGAGAAATTATCGAAACAGAAGTACAACAAAATGTACCAATCCAAACTGTATATGCTGGTACTGCAAAAATAAAAAGAATACAAGCCTTGGCAAATGCGGTGACAACGGAAATTGCCGTTACTGCGAGCGTGAATATCCAAACGATACAAGATATTGCAATAATTTTATTGATAGACGATTAGAGGATAGTTAATTATGTCAATTTCTCAAAACGGAAAATTCAAAAATAAAATATCGTATACCGTTTTAAGCAATGTTGCAATAAGAGATGTAACTCTTTCTCCGCAAGCAAGAGGCCTTTATTCAGTTATCAGAAGTTATATAACCATTGAAAATTTTACGTTATATAAAGACTTCCTCTTTGATCAATTTCCTTGTGGAGTACGTGCTTTTAACACAATGTGGAACGAACTTAAAGACAAGGGCTATTTGAAACAGTATCGTCAGCGAATAGAAAATGGTTTTACATACGAATATGATCTTTTAGATGAACCTGATACAAGTTACCCTGCCACAATTAATGTGAGGATGGACGGAACAATTGTTGATAACACATACGAAGGACAAGAAACCTTTGATGATATTTTGCCTGATAACCAGCCTTGTCTTGATATTGAAGTAGAGGACGAATACGAAGCAAAATCACAAATTAATTATTCTGAATTAAAGGATGAACCTTTTATTGATGAAATTGTTGATGTAATCCTTGAAATTAATGAATCTGAAGAAATTTCAATGACAATTGGTGATGAAGAAATACAAACACACGAGCTGAAGACAGCTTTCAAGAAGCTTGACAGCCGAATGATTAAAGAAGTTATAGAACGGCTTAAGACATATAACAAGCCGATTATAAATATCAAATCATTTTTGATAACTGTACTGTATAACGCTGTTCCACAGGATTACAGTACAGGAACAGATCCACCGTGACACTGATCAAACAAAACGATTTATTACAAAAAGTGAGGTATTGATTATGAATATAAGAAGTGATTCAGATTTTATAGATAAAGATGGATATTACCACCATTCATGCGGATGTAAATTAATCAAAGTAACTTCTGAAACTCAGTTACAGGATGTGGTTGTATTTTGCAGAAAATGCCGTATGGAAATAACACTAAAAGACATAGTTAACGGCAAAATCGCTGAACAAATCCTAAGTAAAAATATTGCTTGATTATTTTTTCATAGACCTCCTAAATTTCCCTGGCAGCTATCGTGCTCAAAACTGCTTTTAATGAGGTCAGAAATTAAAAGCCCGGGGAGTATGGGTTCAACCGGTTTGTTAAATCAATATGAAAGGAAGAGCAATGTATACATATAATTTTCGTTTTGATGAATATATGAGCAGTTTAAAAACTGCCGGTATTAAAGGGATTAGTCATATCGTTGATTATGCTATTCAGGATGAAAAGCTAACTGCCGAGCAATTTAAAAAGATTTCTAAATTTGCAGTAAAAAGAGAAGCAGCTTTGAAACAAGCAAAAAGGAGCCTATCATGAAACGATTACCTAAACTCGAAAGTGTATGGGGAAAGATTACCACCAGAGCCGGAAGTAATTATGTAATTACTTTTAACGTCAAAGATAATTTGTATCGTATTTACTGCATTAAATCAGGTGAATATCGGTTTTTAGATAAATCATCAGATGCAATAAAATTATTGCAAAACCAAAAAATATAGTGAGGAAAACATTATGCCAAAGAAAATAAATGAGGTATTAAAGGAAATACCAAAAAGTGAAAAGGTCATAATGACCTTTATAGGTTCATCAGAACAGAAGCTAATAGTAACACGAGGGAAAGAAGGCTTTTATCTTTATCAGAACACTGATAAGGGATATAAGTTCCTAAAATCCAGGAGCAAAGACCCTTGTTTTCCAGAGTGTTATTGATTTTTAGAAAGGAGATAAAAATGGGAATAGCAATATCGGAAACTGCCGCCTTTGTGGTGATTATGGGTGTTATGCTGTATTCTGTGCATTATGTTCGTGTTCTTAAGCCTGAAAAGGAAGTGCAAAAGTATATGAAAGAATGCATTGAACTGAAAAAGCTTGAACAGGCAACTATGTATACACCAAAAGCTGCAGAAGAAAAAATAGTTTCGGAATTAGCAGGAAATAAGCCGATTAGATTTACTGTTGAAGAAATTAAAGAATATCAGAGCAGTTCAAGTCCGTTCACTGACGAAGAGCTTCAGGACATTATGGATGAGGAGCTTGCCCTCGGTGAAGATATGAACACAGAGCTGGTTGATTACATTTTAAAAATATTAAATTGAAAAGGATGTTACATATGAAAAAGAAAACAAGAAAAATTACTGCTGTATTATTGAGCTTATTGACGCTGATTGTTTCATTGCCAATGAATATATTCGCTGCATCAGATCAAACACACAATTACAGTGATATAAGTGAGCTTGACAGCAAATATTCATACGGCACTGTATTCTGGAGTGATAAAAGTGAGCTTGTTCTCACATCTGCTAATACAGCATCAAAGCATCTGGCAAGCTCTCCGTCAAATCATTACATAGATGCCAAGTATGGTGAGGTTATTGAAGCCAAGCTGACTAATTGTGCTGTGGATGAAAACGGTAATATCTGTGATGTCATTCTTCGTGTAGATAACATCAAGCCTTTTGCAGAAAAGAATCAGAACAGCTATGATGTCCTTGCTGAAAGGCATAATGATGTTTCAACTGACAAAGCAGAATTTTTACGAGCTGATCTGAATGTTAAGAAATACACTGATTCTGATTTAATGCTGATATGGTTTAGAACAAATTCATCAGGTGCCAACTTTACTATGAAATATGTGTTAGGCGGTACAGATAAGCCTGCCGATATTCTTGGTACGGTAGCAACCATATATGATATAGACATTCAGAAGGAGGATAAGGTCGGGGAGATATGGAACGGCAATGAAGGCTTTACCGTTGCCGGCTCTGATGCTGAGGTATATTACCTGAAAAACAACTGGCTGATTGATACGCCTGAGGATAAGGGTGTCCGCTGTCCGGATTATGCTGCAGGTGAAAAGAACTTTGAAGATACCAATTCACTGATTCCTCAGAACTCGGCAGTCGTGGCAGAAAGCTTTAATGATGCAACTTTCAGATTGTTCTATAGCGGTTACAGCTGCGGTATTGCATATTCCTTTGCATCACCGTATCCCTTTACTGTTAATAACCCGGTAAAGACAGTAGATAAATCAGAAGCCTATGAGGGCGATACTTTGGAATATACAGTGAGCCAATATATACCTAACAGCTACTATTCCTCAAAGCTTAACTTTATTGAAAATATTGAGAGATGGAACAGCTTAGAAATCAAAGATAAATTTGATGATTGTTTAAGCATTCATCCTGATACGGTTACAATCAGTAATGAACTTGGAACTGATGCATCTGAATATTTTAATATATCGGTAGGCTCTGACAATACAGTAACAGCCGTAACAAAAGAAAGTGCCTTAGCTTCAGTTGATTTCTATTCTCATATATATACTTTAAAGATAAAGGCTGTAATTAAAAACGGTACAGGCTTGAGCAAGGATATAATCAGTAATAATGCTGTCACACAGATTAATCAGACTAAATACAAAAGCAACAGTGTAACAACAGATTTGATTTTCCGAATTGATACAAGTATAGTAAATGGAACCATTACACAATCTATCAGCAATATAAAATTTGGTGAAAACAAAACCATCGAATTTATACCAAATCAGGACTATTATGTTTCATCTATAACTGTTGACAGCAAGAGCATTGACCCTGCAACATACAAAAACGGAGGTGTATATTCCTTTTCAAACATTAATGCAGACCATAGTGTTAATGTAAGCTGTACACCTTATGAATGGTATAACATCAACATTATCTATGTGGATGAAGATGATAATGCATTGGCTGATCCATTCAATCAATCTGTAAGGGCAGAAACAGATTACAATGTTACAGCTGAAGCAACCCAGGATATTCAATATTATACCTTAGAAAGCATCGAAGGTATAACAGAAGGAATAGTAAACGATAATATTAATATCATCGTTCACTATGTAAGAAATACCAATAACCTGACGATTAATTATATTGATAAAAGCAATGATGAAAAGCTGAAGGACAGTGTGTGTAAGGTTTATCAGCAAGGTAGTTCATATGATGTTACCGATGAAACCAATCAGGTTATTGAATACTACACTTTATCCGATATTGATTGTGAAACCATCGGAATAATTGATGAGGATATTGTAATTAACTGCTACTACACAAGAAATCAAAATACTCTGACTATTAACTACATAGATAAAGAAACCGGTGAACAGCTTTCAGACAGTTTCATTCAGACCTTGCCACAGGGAACGGAATATGCATTATCCGAGCAGGCGAACAAAGCTATTGAGCATTATACTTTTGACAGCATAGACAGTGATACAAGCGGATTGCTGGCTGCAGATACTACTATAAATGTTTATTATGTAAAGAACAGTGGTAAGGTAATCGTTCAATATGTTGATATTGAAGGCAATGAACTGACAGAATCGGAAATACTTGAAGGTAAGGTGCAGGAGGAATACTCTACTGAAGCCAAAAGCATTAACGGCTATGAGCTGATTGTTACACCTGATAACAAAGACGGTGTTTTCACTGAGGATGATATAACCGTTATTTATGTTTATGAAAAAATAAAACAGCCGCAGCAAAGCACGACTGTTAAACCTAAAGAACCAACAACACAAAAGCCTGAGCCTGAAATCACCACAACAGAAGAAGCAGAAACGACGACTAAAGAAATTAAGGAAACCAAAAGCCCGGACACAGGAAATGACAGCATTAACTATCATTCATATGAATTAATGGCAGTAATATTGCTTGCCTTATTTTCGTGTGTAATTATCGTTTCTGTTTCAAAGTCAGGAAGAAGAAAGGATGACAGCAATGGCTGATAGCATCACTGTTGAGGAAGCATTATATCTGATGCCTTCTCTCACACCTGTAAAGGTTATTTTTGAAAGCGGCTGTTTTTTCAGTGGAAGCAAGTATAAGGTATTAAGACAGTTATCACCTCAGCAAAAGGAGTTAAAGGTATCAAAAATGCTGAATACAATGATACCTCTGCCTTTTAAAATTAACCTGGTTAAGCAAACACTGCTCTTTTGTGGGGGATAGTATGGGTTGTGATTATATGAAGATATTTGCTTTTTTGTTTTCAATTCCAACCGGATATTTTGCTTGTAAGTGTTTTATTGGTAAGGAAAATAAAAATAAATCAATGATAAAAAAGAACATTCCTATTTTAATTTTATGTTTGCTTGTATATGCAGTTATTTGGAAGTATATTTAATTAAAATATCTTATTCCAAAAATTGAAATAAATTTCATATAAATTAGGAGATGTTATCGTAACTATAAAACTATTTAAGAAGATAATATTAAAATCTTGTTGATAAAGTCCATGTTTTAATGGTTCCTCTGATAATAGCAGTCTATTAAATATAAAAAGTATACAATATGCGAATGAAACCATTTGAATAAGTTCAAAACAAAGCAATAGAATTATTGGAAAATTTGAAAAAACATACAAATATAATTCTTCAAAATAAGTTTTATCGTGTATTGTTTGGATGAATTCCATTTCAGTGACACTTTTATCTGCAAAGTAATTCTCAAAAAAATTTTTTTGCTTGAAAATTCCCATGGATATTAAAATCCATAAGAAAACGCTGTTGCTCATCAAAATCTGCAAAGTATCACTATCATAAATTTCATCACATTTTTTATGGTAAATAAGATAGCTTATAAAGAAAATAATTAAAGTACTTAATACAATCAGTGATTGTTTGCAGAAGCTATAATACAATGTTGAATAATAAATTGCCGGCTTTATTAAAATAATTGATAACGCTGTAAGCAATATAATAAAGAAATTAATTGATTTCTTTGTAAACGCATCATATAACTTATTAAATAAGTCAAAAATCGATGAAATTTCAGATAGCATATTAACTCCTTATTTTCCAGTTTATTAGATATCTACCAACAAATTATAGCAAATAATGCACACAAGAGCAAGCCAAATAAAGGCTTGCTCTTATTTATGTAATAATATACCGATTATTGTAATAAAAAACTTGTGTTACATTTGTTGTATTTAACCACTAATATATTGGATGCAGCAACAAATCAGCTCTGTTAGCACATCTGGGCAGGTGTTGAAGATGTCAGCACTTGACTGTTTGAAAAAAAGTTTCAGAAATGAGCTGATAACAAAGCGTGCAGAGCTTGAATTATCACAGGAGGAAATGGCAGAGAAATTAAATATATCACTGCGTTCTTATTCAAACCTGGAACACGGTATCAGCTTCTGCTCTGCGTTATCATTAATCAATTTTGTAAATAACTGTAATGTGGATAAAGAAGAGCTCTTTTCTATGTTTGCTGAAATTATGAATGATGCAGAAAATAATTGATTACGATTATTTCTGAACTTGTATATAATCTTCACATAAAAATCTCCGATTTTTTCGTTACCTTTTGTCGATTTTGTAACTATATATATGAAGAGAATTTTATGAAAGGAGACAAAGTACAACCTAACTGTCCGGGCATTTCAACAATCAACAGAAAAGTATCAGAAAGGAAAAAACTATGAATAAAATCAAAAAAATCTTTATAATGATTTTAAGTGTCATTTTAATTTTATCTGCATTTCCGATCAATGCTGCTTATGCAAATGAGATTACAACCGAAACCAAAGCCGATTATGCCGTGAAAAAGGCTCTTATCAAAACCGAAAGGCTTTCCAATCGTCTTGCTTTAGGACCTATGGTATCTGTATCAACATACACAGAGTTGATGGCAGCACTTGAAACCAAAACACCTAACATTTATATTATGAATAATATAAATCTTGAGGATACCTTGCAGATTGATTATAATGTATCCTTTCTTGCCGATAATGATGGTGTTACGTTATTTTCCGCCTCAGATAAACGTCACATCATAATCTCCTCGTCAGATGTACAAATTCAGTTTAACAATACGATTCTGGATGGTGGAAAGGAAAATGGTATTAAAGGCGGAGGAATAGAAGCAGATAATGTACAGAATATTACCCTGATTAATCCGTATATTCAAAATTGCAATCAAAATAAAGAAGGTTCTGCTATCTACAATTGTTTAGGAAGCTATGATGAAAACGCATATTTCTATATTTATAATGGTATTATAAAAAATAATTACGGAAAAGCAACCATTTCTATTTTGTCAAATAAAATGCTCATTTACAATACGATTATTGAAAATAACACTTCACCTAAAAGTACCAGCTTTGGCACAATCACACTTTATGGTGACGATGAGGACAACACAACATCAATTTACAATTCAACAATTCGTAATAATTCAAATTCTTGCGGAGCAGGATTCAATTTAGAACATACAAATTTAATTTTAAATGAAAATACTGTTATTGAAAACAATACTGCCAGTTGGGGAGGAGGCATATATGCCCAGGAGTCCAAAATAGAAAGCTATGCGAAAATAAACAACAATACCAGTACAAAATCAGGCGGTGGAATATGGTTGTTTGATAGTAAATTTATAATGAATAATGGCGAAATTAGCTATAATAAAGCACAAAAGGACGGCGGAGGTATATCAACAAATTATTATGATAATGATGATGAATCGGTTATCATAAATAACGGTATAATACAAGGAAATTTGGCTTTAAACGGCAGTGCCATCGGTTATGATTATATGACTAATCTTTATCCAGATAAACTGAAAGTAGTAGTTAATGATGGTCTTTTTTGTGATAACGGATTTACTTTTGATGAAAATAAAGGTCTTTCAGTTATATGCTATGAGGGGGGTGCAATCTATGGAGGTAATGTTGTAATTAATGGGGGAATCTTTGAGAATAATCTCTGTACAAATTCCGGTGGTGCAATATATGCTCAAAATTTGATTATGACCGACGGAATAATTCAGGATAATGGATATTACCAGTATGATGAAAACAACGATTTTCATACACATAGCGGTGGCGGAATATATGTTTATACGAATGCAGAAATCAACGGTGGCTTAATTTACAGCAATCAGGCAGTAGACGGAGCCGGGATAACTGCTTATGGAACGCTGAGTATTGCTGCACCTGCCTATATTCGTTATAACACTGCCGAAAACTCCGGCGGCGGTGTATATTTCTTCGGACAAAATAGTATTAAAGTGGTTGATTTCAGCCGAATAAAAAATAATACAGCACCGCACGGAGCACAATACTATATTAAATAAACAAAAAAAGGAACTGGTTTATAATAGATTAAACAGTTCCTTATCAATATTAATCTTGAAAGTCATATTATATCTGCTATAATATGTACAGGACATTAAGTTGTCCGCAAGGAGTTATCTGAAGACATAGGCGGTTAGTCCTTTCATTCTGAGAGGGTGTAATCTTTAACCCTCTTAAGATTTATCTAAGGAGGGCGATAATTATGGAATATGCAACAATAATTACACTTGTACTTATCATCGCACTTTTTCTCATAATAAAAAAAGATTAACCGCCAAGCTTCCAAACAGTGCAGTTAATCTTTTTTAACTAATCTTGGGGGCTAACCGTCTATAGGATAGCTCCTTGTTCATTTTTATTATATGATTATTTTTCAAGCGTGTCAACAATTTTTTGTTACTTTTTGTCGATTTTGTAACTATATATTTGAAGAGAATTTGAAGAAAATTTGAAGAAAGGAGGTAAAATATACACCGAACTGTCTGGACATTTCAAAATCAACAGAAAGTATCAGAAAGGAAAAAGCTATGAATAAAATTAAAAAAATCTTTATTATGATTTTAAGTGTCATTTTAATTTCATCTGCATTGCCGCTCAATGCTGTCTATGCGAATGAACTTACAGCAGAAGCTAAAGCGAATTATGCCATAGAAAAAGCTCTCAATAAAACCGAAAAGCTTTCCACTCGTCTGGCTTTAGGCTCTATGGTTTCTATATCCACATATAGCGAACTGACTGCGGCACTAGAGGCAAAAATGTCGAATATTTATATTTTACAAGATATAAATCTGGAGGAACCTTTACAAATTGATTACAATGTTTCATTTCTTGCTGATGACACCAAGGTGAATATTTTTGCGGCATCAGGAAAACGGCACATTTTAATCACGGCATCAAATGTGCAAATTCAATTTAATAATGTAATATTAGACGGCGGATATGAAAATTCTGTTAAATCCGGAGGAATTGAAGCTGATGGAGTAAAAAATATTACTTTAATCAGTCCGACTATTCAGAATTGCTATAGTGCACGGAAAACCTCTGCTATATATAGTTGTTTAGGAGAAAATGATGAAGAGGGATTCTTCTATATTTATAATGGAACAATCAACAACAATTATGGTACATCTATCATTGGCATTTTTGCAACAGATATAATCATATATAATTCTATGATAGAAAATAATAGTACTCCTAAAACCGTTGGTTCCGGAACACTTGTGACAGGCGGAAACGAGTTGACAGATACAACATCAATTTATAATTCTGTTATACGTAATAACTCAAGTATATACGGAGCAGGAATTAATATTGCAGATTCAACACTTATATTAAATAAAAATACCATTATTGAAAATAACACTGCTAAAAATTATGGCGGCGGAATATTTGCTGAATATGCTATAATTGAAAACTACGGAAAAATTAATAACAATACTGCTGGTCAATACGGCGGCGGTATTGCATTAAAAAACAGTCAATTTATTATGCATGATGGTGAAATCTGTTACAATACCTCAAGCAAGAATGGCGGAGGAATATCAATTGTCAATAATACAGATAATCTTGATAATGTAATTATAAATGATGGCATTATGCAAGGAAATGTATCCGAAAACGGTAGTGCAATAGGTTATGATTATTTAAAAAACTATCAGGAAATTAATCAGCCCAGAGTAATTATAAATAATGGCACATTTTGTAATAACGGTTATGCATTTGATGATGAAGGCAACCTTTCTGTCATATGCCGTGAAGGTGGTGTAATTTATGGCAGTGATGTAACCGTCAACGGAGGAACATTTGAAAAGAATGTTTGTACAGTTTTCGGCGGAGCAATTTATACTATGAATTTAACTATGACTGATGGAATGATACAGGATAATGGTTTTTATGAAGATGAAGATGGCAACATTTCTGTTTATACTTTTAGAGGCGGCGGTCTTTATATTTATGAAAATGCTGATATTACAGGTGGCTTAATTTACAGTAATCAAGCAGAGGATGGCGGAGGAATAACCGCCTTCGGTACCTTAAGTATTGCTGCACCGGCATATGTCCGTTATAACACTGCAGAAAAATCCGGAGGAGGTGTATACTTTTTCGGACAAAACAGTATTAAAGATGTTGATTTCAGCCGAATAAAGAATAATACAGCACCAAACGGAGCACAATATTATATTTAAAAAATAAAAAAAGGAACTGGTTTATAAATCAATCAGTTCCTTTTCATATTAGTATTGAAAATCAAATGATTTTTGTTATAATATATTTAGGACATTAAGTTGTCCGCAAGGAGTTATCTGAAGACATAGGCGGTTAGCCCTCTTAATGACATTTGTCACTGCGGAGGGACTGTGACCCTCCGTTTACATAGAAACCCTTTTAGGGAATCTTGGCAAGGAGGGAAAAGCTTTTATGAGTGATTTTGAAATTCTCTCTATATCTTTTATAGTAATGGGTATGGTTGTTACTATACTCGTTGAGTGGATAAAACAAAACCAAACAAAAAAGTAACCGCCCTTAGCACTGGACACGGTTACTTTTTTGTAATCCTATTTCTGGGCTAACCGTCTATAGGATAGCTCCTTGTTCATTTTTATTATATGATTATTTTTCCTATTAGTCAATATTTTTTATCATATTTTTATATAATGTGTCAATAAGATATGATGCAATACCCTACCTCTTAATGTTGTATTAATGGTAAAAAATGGATATAATTGAATAATGCTTGACTATTATTCCAAAATTTGATAATATTGAAATATAGAAAGCAGAGGGATATTCTGCATTAAAATTTAATCAGTAGTGCCTTGTGCCGATTTATCTGAACAGTTAGTTCTGTTTGGATAAGTCGGCTTTTTTATTTTCTCAGAACCTTGAAAAGTAAATACTTTATGATAAATTAGCCCAAATAAAAATATTGTGTTACCTTTTGTGATTTTTGACACTATAATTAATGAGAGAGGATATATCAACCAGGGAGGTTATATTATGAAAAAGAAAGTATTAGCCGTAATTGGCATTATGACAATTACTGCAGCAATGTTTGCAGGCTGCAGCTCAAAGGATGCTGAAGCTGATGCACAGGTAAGTACAGAGCCAGTAAGTCAGACAGTCAGTGTATCTGATACAACAAAAACTGCAGAGAGCACAACAGTTGCTGAAAGTACAACTGCTGAAACAACCACCAAAAAGGCAGATTCTAAGACTACAACGAAGGCTACTGCAAAAACAACAGCTACACCTAAAACCACGGCAAAACAGACAACGAAGTCTACTACTGCAGTGCAGACCACGAAAGCAACCACTAAGGCTACAACCAAAGCCACAGTAAAAAATGTTTCTGCAAAGGATGTTCAGGCTCAGGTTAATGCATATATCAGAAGCAAGGGTGTCAAAGTCGACAGTTCATTGAATCCGAGTAATTCAGGATGGAGTGGAGCAATATCAGGCTTGCAGGAAGATTTGAATAATGGATATTCTTTAAAAGAATGCAAATGGACAGTTGATGCAGAAATTGCAGAAATGGGAAAAGATACGTTGTTATACTGTTATTATGATTCCAGTGATGAATTTTTTTATATTTGTTATATGATGAACTGGGGATAAACAAAACTTAATAAAAGCAATCAAAAGCTAATTTATCTGTTTTAGATAAGTTAGCTTTTTTTATATATATTTTTAAATTTTAAGAAAGGAGAGATTTAGTGAAAAAGAAAATCTCAAAAATTCTGGCAGTCATACTGTCAATGCTCATTGTGTTTTCTGCATTTCCGGCATTTGCTGCATTAACTGAAGGCGGTAGATACAGTTTTGAAGAAACGCATTTGGACGCATACTACACCACAGGACAATGGGAAACAGCCGATGGACATATCCATGATAACCACGGACAAGTTACTTTAAGATGGTTAAAAGATTCTGGAGAACCATTGTATTGTATTCAAATCTATAATGGTGTAAATGCCACCTCTGCAACTGCAAGGGATATTCGTCAAACAGATTTGTGGAGAAAGGAACTCACTGAAACAGCAAGAAGAGGCATTACTCGAGTATCCATTTACGGCTATGACGGTTCATCAGCTTCGACCTATGGCTACCTCTGGTCTGATGCACAGCTTGCTACCCAGGTACTGTTATGGGAATTTGAAATGGGCAAAAGAGGTAGCTTTAATGATTTTGACCCAAGTTACTTTGCTGAGGATATTTTCAAAAACTATCCGAACGCAAAAGCCTGCTACAAAAAGATTGTAGAAGCTTGTGCCAAGCATCAGAATCAGCCTAATCTGAATCCGATAAAGGTAACGCTTAAAGGCACCGGCAGCGGCAATGCAATTACTGTTACAGACAGCAACAATGTATTAAGCGAATTTAATGTAAAGGCATCAAGTGACAGACTTCACGCAAGCATCAGCGGCAATAAGCTCACAGTATATGTTACAGGTGAGGGTGCTTTTAACGGCGGTCTTACTTTTACAAAAAAGAATACAGACATTGATTCTGCATTTGCTTTGACCGGTGCGAATCAGACTTTATTCTATGGAAAAATATCTGACCCTGTTCGAGCTATGCTTTCTGTTGAATTATCCTTAGGCAGTTGTAAAATCGTCAAGACCTCAGAGGACGGACAGATTGCAAACAAGGAATTCAATATCAAGGGCAATGGCGTTAATAAGAATGTTAAAACAGGCAGCAGCGGAGCCTATACTGTTACGGATTTGCAGCCCGGTACATACATCGTTACCGAAAAGGTTGGTAATCAATACCGTGCACAGTCTGCCAAAACAGTAACCGTCAAGGCAGGTGAAACTGCCACTGTTAAATTCAACAATGTTCTTGTAAAAGGTAAAATCACAATCCACAAAACAGGCGAAGCCTTTTCATCCGTCAGCTATAACGATAAAACAGGCATTTATCAGCCCGTATACAAAAACACCAATCTTCAAAATGCCGTATTCGATATTTATGCAAATGAAACGATTGTTTCAGGCTCCATAAAGGTTGCAAAGAATACGCTTGTGGATTCAGTCAAAACTGACAGTAATGGTAATGCAACAAGCAAGGAACTTTACCTCAATGCAAACGGCAAAACAGAGTACCGTGTTGTTGAACGAACAGCACCAAGCAATGCCTATGTGCTTGATACGAAAAGCTATACAGTTGCTTTAACTCAGGCAGCTGCTCACAAGGAAGCAACTGCTAAGCTTGAGCTTAGCAATGCCAGAAAAAAGGTTAAGGTTGAATTCAACAAAATCCTTGAGCTTGATGAGCTTTTCAATATCGGTAGCAACAATGAAATTCAGAATGTGTTATTCGGTCTTTATGCAGAAAAGAATATTACTGCTGCGGACGGCAAAGTAATTCCTGCAGGCGGCTTGATTGAAACTATTTCGGTTAATCCTGAAACAATTAACACTTTCACTGCTAAATCCGACTTGCCAAAAGGCGGCTATTATCTGCAGGAAATAGCAACAGATAATCATTACATCCTGAGTGATGCAAAATATCCATTTACAGTCAGCTATACAAGTGATAACTCAGCTCAGATAACTGCAACAATCAATGACGGCAATGATATTGAAAACATATTAAAACGTGCACGTATCGAAGGTATCAAGTATGGTGACAACGGTGAAGTTCTTGCTGATGCGGTAATTGGTTTGTTTGCTGAAGGTACAGAGGAATTTACTGAAGATACGGCACTGATGACAACTGTAACCGATGAAAACGGAAAATTCAGCTTTGAAAATATTGTTGTAGGCAGTTACATCGTCAAAGAGCTTGTTGCTCCAAAGGATTATCTGCTTGACCCGACAGCCTATGAGGTCGAAATTACAGAGAATGAGCAGGTTGTAACGCTCACTATTACCGATGTGATTAAGAGAGGTAATATCGAAGGTCTAAAGGTCGGTGACAGAGGTGAGGCTCTTGCCAATGCGGTAATCGGATTGTTTACTGAAAGTACTGAGGAGTTCACTGAAGATACGGCACTGATGACAACTGTAACTGATGAAAATGGTAAATTCAGTTTTGAAAATATTATTGTAGGCAGCTACATCGTCAAAGAGCTTGTTGCTCCAAAGGATTATCTGCTTGACCCGACAGCCTATGAGGTTGAAATCACTGAGAATGAGCAGGTTGTTACATTAACGATTACAGACAAAATCAAGCGTGGCTCTATCGAAGGAATAAAGGTTGATGATAAAGGCAATCCGCTTGAAAATGCAGTAATCGGATTGTTTACTGCTGATACAAAGGAATTTACAAAAGACACGGCTGTTATGACAGTTAAGTCAGGCAAGGATGGCTATTTTTCTTTTTCTGATGTAATTGTAGATAAATATATCGTTAAGGAACTGGAAGCTCCTGAGGGATATATTCTTGATGAAAAGTCCTATGATGTTGAAATAGAAGAAGATCAGCAGATTGTAAAGCTTACCATTGTAAACACAATGAAAATCGGAAAGCTTGTTCTTAAACACGATTACAAAACAAGTCCTGAAACCGGTGCTGACAGCACTATTTTAATCATTTCATTAGCTGTTGCTTTCACTGTTACCCTCATTGCAGTGACGGCAGTTAAAAAAAGAAAGCAGGTGCAGTAAGTATGATAAAAAAACTTAGCAGTCTATTCCTTTCAATGTTAGTTCTTTTATCCTGTTTATCGGCTTCTGTATCTGCTTTCGCTAAAGACAACCAGACATATTCAAAAGAGGTTGAAATCAGCAAGTCAGACAAAAACTACATCCCTGATGAGGAAATCAGAGTAGACGGAAAGACCTACAAATTTGTTGATTATGACATCGTTGATGAAAAACCGGCAACATTTACAGTTAAAAAGAAAAAGCTTAAATCAAAGGATTATACGGCTGAACAAACTGCTGTTAATCCTGATGATAAATCAAGCAAGGGTAAATTGATAAGCACAGCTTTTGAAGAAGAAACGGAAAATAACCGTGAAACTACTGTAACTAAAGAGCTGAAATATTCAGCTGTTCAGACAGACTATTCTTTTCCTGAATCTTATCAGACCGAGTATGCAGACAGGGAAACCGATAAAAAGGTAACAACTTCTTTAAAACTGGTATCTGTTAATAAATCAAATCCATATTGGATTGATACCTCTGCTATGGAGGGCACTGTGACAGGCTATGATGCACTTGTCTATACATTGGCAAACAGCAATGTGCAGATACCTAAAAATACAGATAATCCGAACTTTAAGGGTTATGAGAATGATATTCTTAAAAGCCTGAATTTAAGCAGTGACAATTATAAAATTATCGATGCATCCTGGAATGGTGATGCCTATTACAATGCAGACCATGTTCTTTGCCGAAACTGTACATATTCGGTACAGATTAAAGTCTGTGATGCAATTGTCATTTATGAGAGCAAAATTGATTTACCTGATAAAGTGACATACACTGCTGTTTCAACTTATGAAGATGAAGCTAAAAGTAAATTAGTTTTATCTCTCAATTATGAACAGGTAAAAGATAACACTACAACCATTGTAATCGGTGTTGTGCTGGGTATCTTGATACTTTCTGTATTGATAGCAGCAATTCTTATTTATCTGTCAAAGAAAAAGAAATCAGAGGAAGTATTAAATGCAAAATAAAGCAAAAGCACAATCTGTATTAAGCTTTTTATCAACATTTATTGTAACAGTGGCAGTGATAATAGCAGCTGCACTTTTAGCTGCAAAGCTGTTCGGTCTGCAGGGCTTTACTGTTGAGAGTAACAGTATGGCTCCTGCTTACCCGGTTGACAGCTTTATCTTTGTAAAAGAAACAGATCCCGGTGAAATCAAAGCCGGGGATGTTGTGACCTATGTTTTTAATAATGACGGCTTGCTTGTTACGCACCGTGTTGTTTCTGTTGATTCAGTGAATCAGACTTTCATAACCAAAGGAGATAACAACAATGTTGCTGACCCTACTCCGGTGATGTGGGGCAATGTGGTCGGCAAGGTTGTTTTCGGTGTGCCGAAGGTCGGCGCTGTTATGAGAGTTTTGACTGCTGATAAGAATAAGCCGTATAGTATTGCTTCTATTGTAATAATCGGAATCGCATCCGTTATTCTTGACTTGATAGAAAAGAAAAAATCCAAATCAAAAAATGAGGTTGAA
>ERZ808035.1074-NODE-1074-length-16580-cov-6.438223_pt1 | contig 16580 bp, 12 predicted proteins | sample MGYA00380189_ERZ808035 | MGnify/ENA primary metagenome ERZ808035 (study PRJEB31490, sample SAMN06133407) | mouse gut metagenome | isolation source: M5_1 | host: mice | place: China: Chengdu | collected 2015-05 ...
CCATGCCGTCATCCGCCACCGTGATCGTATCATTTTCCAGTTTTACAAGCACTCTTCCACCTTCCCGGCCATACCGGGCTGCGTTGGACAGAAGATTGCCGATGGCACGCGCCACCTGAACCCGGTCCACGCTGTATACCGTCTTTGTTTCGGGAATTTCCAGTTCCAGGACCATTCCGCGATCCTCAAAATCGGCATAAACCACGGCTACACACTCCCGCAGGATCTCGCTCAGATCCCCCTCTTCCCTGTGCAGCACGAATCCGCTGCTGTCCAGCTTCACATACTCAAAAAGCAATGTAATCAGTTCACTCATCCGCATGGATTTGGCGTAGATGGCATCCAGATACTCCTGCCGCTTCTTTCCGTGCACCATATCTTCCGATAAAGCCTTGCTGTAACTGCACAGCGTGGTAACAGGCGTTTTGATATCATGGGCAATATCCGACAGCAGCAGGTTTCTCTGCCTGTCATACGCAAGCTGCTGTTCTTTTTCCGCTGCTATCATTTCATTGACTTTCTTGGTTACTATACGGTAATAGCAAAAAGCACCAATCAAATATGGCAGAATCGTGGCAAAAAGCAACAGCAGAAAAAGCGTTATGACTACAATACGAAGCAAAATTCCCCAGCCGCCCGTGAGCAGAGGGGAATCTACTGCAATAGTAAGTGAACCTTGCATTTTATGATTGATGGCAATCTGTACATAATCACCCAGGCCTCTCGGCAGAAAAGAGGCCAATAAATATAATAACATCTGTAATATTAAAACAAAAGGACTCCCCACTGCCGCGATCTTAATCTGCAGGCTTGACAGCATCCCTGATATCACCGGCAGAAGCATATTATTGTATAACATGCCCAGCAGTTCCTCACTCACAAAAATGCCTGCCATAATGATAAGAAATCTGTTGATCAGAAACCATTTGAGAGACTTTTTGTCCCCGGTCTTACTTCTGTCTGTCATAGACGCCTGCCTCTCCTCTCCGCATCTGCCTTTTCCAGCCGGTATCCCAGCCCGCGGATCGTCTTGATATATTCTCTGCCGCCATGCTCCAGCTTGCTGCGCAGCTTGGATATGCATACCATGATGTTATTATCCGACACAGGATAGTCGTCTTCCCATCCCTGTTCATAGATCTGCTGCTTTGTGAACACTTTTCCTGGCTCTTCCATAAAAAGCTTCATGATCCGGAATTCTACTGAAGTCAGTTCGATCATATCCTCACCCCGGTACAGCAGACAGGATTCCAGGTCCAGCCGCAGATCCTGTACCGTCAGTTCTTTCACAGTCTCCTGTCTGCCTCCGCCCGCGCCCAGCGAATAGAATCTTCGTATATTGGAGTTGACTCTGGCAACTGCTTCCAGCGGCCCGAAAGGCTTTGTAATGTAATCGTCCGCCCCGAGATCCAGTCCTAATATTTTGTCCGCATCCGTATCCTTTGCCGACAGCATAATAACCGGTATATTATTATGCTCCCTTATATTCCGTAACACCCGGTATCCATCAAGTCCGGGCATCATGACATCAAGAATCACCAGATCCGGTTTCTCCTTTTGAATCTTTCCCATGGCTTCCAGGCCGTCTGCCGCTTCCAGTACCTCATAGCCGTCCTTTTCCAGATATAGATGCAGCACATCCCTGATTTCCGCCTCATCATCTGCTATCAGCACTTTATATCCCATTTTTTCCGCCTTTCACCCGCCATATCCGGGCACTCTGTTCAGCCGGGCCGTCCCGCGCAGATCCGGCCATACCCTTTCTTTTGCTTTCCCGCCCGCCTGAACAAAACGCTATTATCTTAATCCACTGCCACATCCTTTGTGCTGATTCTGCGGTATAATGCCGCATCCGTCAGATAGTAATAGGGACTCACATAGAACAGTTCCACCATACCACATGTAATCATTCCAAGCAGATGCCACGGGATAAAAGAAAGGTCAAGCACCAGAGCATTCCATTTCTCACCCTCCATCATATCCTTGCTCATCTGCAGTACTTCTCTGTAATCCATATCCGGATGCTCCGCCAGAATATAAGACACCATGCGGTACTGATATTTCTTATAGATACCCGGAATAATCAGCAAAATCGCCCACAGAAATACCTGCAGATCTCTATGAAACATAGTCTTTACGACATTCCTGTAAGAATGGTCAAAGCCGTAGGCAACCTCCTTCATCTGAGCCCGGTCATCCACGCTCTTTAGCATAAACCGCTGCATCCCCACGTAAAATGGATTATACAGCAGCATCACAAGCGCAACTACAACTGATGCAAAAATAACAAAAATGACTATTAAAGCCACCGCCACAGTTACAAAATAGACCGTCCTCTGAGTCCCGTAATCAAACCCGGCATGTTCTGTTTTTGCCGTCTCATCCGCAGGAAGTTCTTCTGGTATCACCACCGCAAAAAAATCATCCTGCTCCTCTCCGGCCTCTGAAATAGTCGCGACAGTTCCTTTCGCAACAACGCCGGCAACATCACTGCTCACACTCGATGACGTACCCGAAGCATATCCTGCTCCACCTGAAAAAACGGCAGCCAGTGCAGCCACAAGCATAATCTTCCAGTAATTTCTTCCGAGAGCCGCCTTCGCCTTCTCCTTTAATTCTCTTCTCGTCCACATGATCTTTCTCCTTTTCTCCCGATTCTGCCGCCTTGTTTTCGGCCGCCTTTTTTGTTGTCAATGAAAGGATAACACCGATTCCTTAAAAGAGAATCGGAGAAAGCTTAAGTTAACCTTAAATAAAAGTAATTTGCTTCGCAAATAACTTTGAGTAATTTGCTTCGCAAATAACTTTGAGTAATTTGCTTCGCAAAATAACAAATCGAACAAGTTCGATTGCGAGATCCGCTTCGCGGACTCGGATAAGCAAATCACGCAGCCGGCCATCATACTGAAAAATCAAGCCATATCACTGGCCGCAAGTTCTTCCCAGCTTCCTATGATCTCTTCGCAAAGCTCTGCATCCATCTCTTCTTCCGCCTCCCGCAGCCTGTGAAACAGTTCCTGCTGCCGGCCTGTATAATGATACCGCTCCATCTTGCGGATCACGTTTTCTATTTTGTCCATGTCGAGATCTTCTGCCGCTTCTTTCATTTCCGTAAAAAAGCTTTGCAGCAATGTATATGAGATATCTTCTTTTTCCACATCGTCCTTTTCCTCATCCTGGCAAAAAGGTTCAAGTGTCTCCAAATAACCGGTATAGCGCTGCAGCAGTTCGTCGGTTTGACCGTGTATGACACCGGCATCCCGCGCATTTCCCGCCTTTTCCAATGCCTCTGCCTCATCGGCCAGCAAAAGTGCACCGATCTGCCGCGCGGAATTCTTCAGGGCATGAACCTCGATCGTAAATCCGTTCCAGTCTTCCTGTTCTTCCATCCTTTTGATCACTCCGGCTTTTTTGCTGATGCTGCGGTAAAAAACCTTCAGTACCTTTCTGAACAGTTCCTCACTGCCCAGCGACTCCATGGCGAATTTCACATTAAGATCCCCGACTTCCAGATAACTGATCTCTTTCATGCCCTTATCAGAAGTCATCGTATTATAGACCAGTTGGATCTTTTCGTCCGGAAGCCACTGTCTCACCTTGGCCGCAAGGATTCTCATCTCAATGGGTTTGGCCACAAAGTCATTCATCCCCTCCCGGATAAACATGTCTTTCGTTCCCTCCAAAGCATTTGCCGTAAGGGCTATGATCGGAATATTATCATACTCCGGGTGAAAACGCCTGATGATATGCGTCGTCTCCACGCCATCCAGTTCCGGCATCATATGATCCATGAAAATGATATCATAATGGAATTGGGAAATCTTCTCGATAGCATCCTTGCCGCTGATTACCGTATCAATCTTCATTTTCAAAGGCTCCAAAAGTCCTTCCACCACAGTCAGATTTACGGCATTGTCATCCACGATAAGAATCTCCGCATCCGGCGCGATAAAGTCAAACTGCTTTTCGTCCGTATCATGATCCAGATGCCACTCTTCTCCGTTCAAAATCATCGCTATATTCAGGGAAAAGAGCGGTTTTTTCATGACAAGAAGATTCTTGATATCGTAGTCCGCATTATCAAAGAAATCTATGATGAGAATTGAAGTAACTTGCGGATGTTCCCGCACAAATGTTTTAACCCTCTCGGAAAAAAGGCATTTTTCTATAAAAAGAAACACCCGTTTTCTTTCCGGAAGCCCGCTCAGTTCCCTCTCGGTCATCAGCCGCACGTCCTCCACGCCAAGCCTGGATGCGTCCGTGCGCAGGCTTTCTTTGAGATAAGGGTTAAAAAGCAGTCCTGCCACAAGAACAGCTTCCGGTTCCCGGATCCCGATGCAAGGCGTATCATCCGCAATCTTCTGCGGAAGCATAAAAGCAAATCTGCTCCCTTTTGCATAAGTGCTTTCCACCCATATATTTCCGTTCATCAGTGTGAGGAGATTCTTGGAGATTGCAAGGCCAAGCCCTGTGCCCTCGATATTGCGATTCCGCTTACTGTTCACCTGATTAAAGGACTGGAAAATTTTGTCAATGTCTTCCTTTTTGATGCCGATTCCGGTATCTTCCACACTGATCTGCAGGCTGATCTCATCCGGTGCCAGTTTCGTGTAGTCCATCTTCATGACAATCCTGCCCTGGTTGGTAAACTTTGCCGCGTTATTTGCCAGATTCACAAGCACCTGTTTGATCCTGATATTATCGCCCCACAGCTTGTTAGGCAGATTCGGTGCAACATCAAGAATCAGTTCCACATCCTTGTCCTTAAGCCTGATCATGATAATATTAGCCACATCATAAATCATGGACATAGGCTCATAGATAACCTCGTTGATATCCATTCTGCCGGATTCTATTTTGGAAAAATCCAGAATATCATTAATAATCGCGAGAAGCGACCTCCCCGCGATTCTGATCTGTTTGATATAGTCTTTTGCCACAGGAGGAAGTTCTTCCCTGAGCGCCATTTCCGCCATGCCGATCACCGCATTCATAGGCGTCCTGATCTCATGGCTCATATTGGCCAGAAAATCTGATTTCATATTTTCCGATCGTTCCAGTTCCTCATATGCCTGAAAGACCCGCTTCAGATTAAATTTCATATTGTTTTTGACCTGCTGGACAAGATACTTATTGTATGCCACCTCGGACAAAAGATCCGTAATCATGTACAGAAATCCCGCAAGGCTGTCAAGCGTTCCCTGTTCCCTGACCGGCAGGTTTTCCGCTGCCGCAATATACTGCTCCTCATCCACGCCGATCTGAACTGCCATTTCCCTTATTTTATCGTAATCCGGCTCCTGTGTAAGAAACTGCCCGCTTAAAAAGCACCCCACCAGCGTATTGTCCAGCATAATAGGGGCTGCATAATGCATAATTCCCGCATGGCATAAGTAAGTAACTGCTCCGCCTTTTTCCCGCGCCATCTGCACAGCTTTTTCATTACATTGCCTGCAGCGTGCACCGCCTGTCTTTGTAGTTCGTGTACAGGCGCCGCAGAACTCGGAAAAATTAGATCCCTCTGTTACCGCCACTCCATCCGCATCCGTGATCAGCGCCGCCATGCCGGTCATATCTGCAAAATTATCCTGCACTCTCTGTAAAACCTGCCGTTCAATCAGGTCTGTCAATTTTACATCATTGTCTATATCCATATGCTGTCCTCTATTTTCCCGTTGTCTCCTCATTTGTTCGCGCCGCAGATGCTCAAATCCATGCAGTTTTACGGCTTACTCTCCTGCTTCTGTTTTGTCCAGTACCCTGGCAATCTTTTCCAGCAGTTTATCGCGGTCGATGGGTTTGAGCAGATAACCCTGGGGCTTTAAAACAAGCGCCTCCTTAATTTTGTTCATATCAGTAACGCCTGTTATAAAAACAATCGGTATATCCTTTGCACCGTTGATGGAACGGAGTTTTTCCATAACCGCAACACCGTTTTCTCCCGGCATCTCATAATCCAGCAGGATCAGATCTGTCTTCTTTTTCATAAGGAATTTCAAGGCAGCTTTGCCATTGATGGCAGTCGCCACGTCATATTGACCTTGCAAATGATCTTTGATGGTCTTCAGCATCATGGTATTATCGTCCACTACCAGCACGTGCCTGCGCTGGGAACTCCCGCCTGCCTGCGCCGGATGCCTTCCACTTTCCCTTATGCCCGGCACAGATGCCCTCTCTGCCGCCTGTGTGCCCTGTACATCCACCGCTTCCTGAAACCGGCGTTCTTTTAACAGCCTGATGATCTTTTCCTGAATCGTGCTCACGGACACCGGCCTGTGCAGAGCCAGATCCGCCGTATTGACGGCAATGGCTTCAAACTCCTCACAATCCTCCTGCGTACCGATGATCACCATGGGAACCTGACTGATCCTGTCCAGCTTGGATTTGACGCTCACCATCTGAATAATATCATCCCGCGACTCATTGCTAAGGCAGTACACAAACACCTCCGGTGCAAAACAGGTCACATGTCTGATTACATCTTCATACCGCGGCGATGTAGTCATAGCTTCAAAAGCTTCGTCCATCTGTACAAAAAAATCATCAATGATAGATTCATTCTTACCCGTCAGCAAAATTTTGTATTTCATTTTACCCTCTCTCCTTATTCTGTTCTCCCTTCCTGCACCCCTGTGCAGTTCCTGGCTGAAATAGCAATTATTGCAAGTTTATCATGAGAAGCTGAAACATTCAATAGATTCTGCAAAGCTGTATTCTCTGCACTGATCTGGCACTGATATGCAGTTTCAAAAGCCGTCATTTCTTCTGCCGATGTAAAAGCAAACCTGCACAAATATTCACTTATGCCATACACCGTCATACGGAGGCTTCGAAAATGATTGCGGAAAATTAATGTATTTCATATATAACGCCTCAAATTGCTCCTCTTTGGCGAGGTTAATATTTTCTATAGAAGAAAGACATTGATCCAGACGCTGTCCATCAATCCTGTTCCGGTATAAATCGCGTCCCATCCGAAAGGCGCCCGCCAGCGATGTGTTGCCTGCCGCCTGTACCCTTCCCCGCATCTGCTCCGGTAAAAGACCTGTGCGAAAAGCCGCTTCCACATCCAGATAATAGCCGAACCCGCCTGCCAAATAGACACACCCGATCTCTGGTTTTCCCATCTTATCCCACAAAATCTCCACACCTGCACGCACTGCCGCCTTGGCCATCTGAAGATCCCTGATATCTTTACTGCACAGTCGCACCGCCGGACTGCCTGCGATAACTCCATCTGTAAAATAAGGCTCCGCCAGAAGACCCGTCTCATCCAATACCCCTTTTTGCAAAAGAGCAGCAGTGCAGGCGATCATATCACTTCCTATGATCCCCGCACCCGCTCCGCCTTCAAACGCCGGGCCGGCGGCAGTGGCCGTGACAATCATCCGCTTTCCGTCAGTTATAGCCATCTCGCCGTTTGTGCCAAGATCAATCAAAAGTTTTACCTGTCCGGATTGTGCCTGATTTTCTTCGAAACAGGAAAGCATATGCAGTGCATAAAGGCCGGCCACAATGTCGCCGCCCACAAAAGCGCTGATACCGGGAGCCAGCCATGCCTTAAAATCCCATGCCGGATGCTTGTATTCCTGCAGACCGTTCTCCACCGGTACAAAGGGGCTGCACCCCAGTGCCGATACGTCGTATCCCATAAGAAGATGTTCCATCGTGGTATTGCCCGCAATACACATGCCCCTGATCACTGCCTGCCTCTTTAAAGCCGATTCTTCAAACCGGGCCGCACCCCGCACCAGTATTTCTGTCACCAGACGCTGCAATTCATCTCTGCATCCCTCACAGGAAGCCTTGATCCTGGACAGCACATCCGCGCCATAACATCTCTGAGGATTCATCTCGCAGTAAGTATCCATGACTTTTCCGGTTTCAAGTTCCATAAGCTGCATGGCTATGGTAGTGGTTCCGAGATCAACAGCGATGATAAGCTCCCTTCCGCTGCTGATCGGTTCAGTAACATCTGTTTTACGATATTCAGACTCTTTCTTTTGTTGACTGATATAGTCACTACTTTCTGTCACATCTATCATTTCCGAGACAATTGCAACTTGAGGAGCATCTGTCAATGCCAATTTAATGACACAGTTGTCTTTCGGCCTTGTAAGACATGCAAGTCGATAACCCTGACGCAGTTCTTCCGGCTCCATCACACTTCTTTCTATGGCTGTCGGCATGGCTGCCCCTTTCAGAAACTGCACTCTGCATCTTCCGCAATCCCCTCTCCCGCCACAGAAACTGCCGCTGATGAAATGATTTTGCAATAAAGTTGACATCAGCGTCACAGATGAATCATGCGTCACAATAACCGGGGCTTCTCTTCCAGCTTCAAATTCTGTATTCTGTTTTCCGTTATCCGTAACAACCGTAACTTTAATTGTTTTAGACAAACTGGTTTTTCTCCTTATCGTAATGATAATCAATAGCAGACAGCTTATCCTCTATTGCTGCACAGTCTGCATCCAAATCGTCACAGAGGGCATCCAGACTTCCATAGTAATCACGTAATTTCAAATTGATAAAGCTCAACAGCATAACAGGGTCGTTCGGGAGCATATACCATACCACCTTTCTCAAGATATGTTTTTCGTTTCATTTTTCACCATCACAACTGTTAAATAGTATTTCTATCCATTACCGTAAATTCATCTCCACACGGTATTTTCTTCCATCACTTACAACCTGCGCCATACTGCCACAAATCAAAGGCATCATCGGCGGCAGATGTCCGATGTCAAGATCCATCATCACAGGCACATTATATTTCCTGATCATCTCACAGGCCGCCTGATAGTGATCGATCCCGAATTCTTCCGCCTTCATGCCTGTGCGCGGTCTGCCGATCAGAAATCCTTTGCAATGCTGAAACCATCCGGCATGTTCCATCTGCCACATAGCACGACGGATTCCCATCAGGTTCAGATCACAGGCTTCCAGAAACCAGATGATTCCGTCATCCTTATACCGTTCCGTGAATTCTCTCACTCTGTCATACTCTGTGCCGAGCAGATTTATAAGACAGTCCACACAGCCGCCAAGCAGTCTGCCGGAAAAATCTATTTCCACATTCTGATCATATCCTGCCGGATTCGCCTCTGTCTCTGCGCGCTGTCTCTCTTCTGAATGCACTTCTTCTGTCCCGGTGCTCCGTCCCTTTCCTGAATGCACTTCTTCTGCCTCGGCCTCCTGTCGCTTCTGTGCCAAACTTTCTATATTCGTCCTTCCGTCAGGAAGAATATATTTAATAACACTTGTTTCTGTAAGATTGTAGGGGACGTAAGGATGCTCCTCGTCTTTCAGGGATTCCAGTTCCCATTCACCATAGCCTTCCATCACCAGCTTCTTTCCCTGTAATAGCGCCAGTGCATCCGCCAGCGACTGATGAAGCGGTTCCATGCCGAAAGACGAAGCGCATGGGCCATAGATCGAAGCTGTATCACACAACGTCGCCAAAAGAAAGGTCATATTCGTATTATCTGAATATCCCATGTACCATTTTGGATCTGCTTCCCCGATCCGTCCAAAATCCACATGATCCAATATTTCACACATCAGCTCTCCGCCGCCGCAGGAAATAATGCAATCACCCGTTTTGTTACAATAGTATTCCGTCAGTTCCTCACCGCATTTGTCCGGCGCATTGCTGATTCCCACCCCTGTTCCTGCATAACAGTTCGGGCCAAGCTCCAGGCCAAACCCCTGTTCCTGCAATCTCTTCTGAGCACGCTGAAATCCGCTTTTGTATGGTTCCGTTGCACACCCGAAAGATGGCGCCACAAAAGCAATCTTTCCGCCTGTCTGTAAAAACTTAGGATACCGCATGTTATTTTCCTCCTGTGCCTGCTCATCCTGTCAGGCCTTTCCGACAATTTGTCATTTCCTTTTTATCATAGCATCCGTTCCTCATCACTTCAACAAATTTGAAAAAAACAGCAGTACTCTTTATAAGCAGCCTGCTGTTTTCTGAATCCTGTTATTTTATCTGAAACAACTGTCATTTCCGCACTGCTGCCAGCTGTCCGTCCCGCAGCACGATCTGAATCGTATCCCTGGACGATACCTGATCTGCCAGAATCAGCTTCGCGGATAAGGTTTCCACATATTTCTGGATATATCTCTTTAACGGTCTTGCGCCGTAAACCGGATCGTAAGCATTGTCCGCGATAAACTGTGCCGCCTCCGGCGTCAGTTCGATCTGCAGTTCCCGATCCGCAAGCCGCCTGTTCAGATCGTCTATGATCAGCCGGATAATCCCTCCGATGTTATCCCGGGTGAGCGGCTTAAAGAGGATCGTCTCGTCCAGCCTGTTCAAAAACTCCGGCCGGAAATGATTCCGCAGATCACCCATGACCATTTCCTCCGCCTCCGGCGTAATCGCACCACCGGCATCAATACCGTCCAGCAGGTAATTTGCACCGATGTTTGAGGTCATGATCAGAATCGTATTCTTGAAATCCACAGTCCTGCCCTGAGAATCCGTGATCCGTCCGTCATCCAGCACCTGCAAAAGTACATTGAATACGTCCGGATGTGCTTTTTCAATTTCATCAAAAAGTACTACCGAATACGGTTTTCTTCTGACTGTTTCGGTCAACTGCCCGCCTTCCTCGTATCCCACATATCCCGGAGGCGCCCCGATCAGTCTGGAAACCGAGTACTTCTCCATATATTCACTCATGTCGATGCGAACCATGTTCGTCTCATCGTCAAACAGGGATGCCGCCAGCGCCTTGGCAAGCTCTGTCTTACCCACACCGGTGGGCCCTAAGAATAAGAAGGAACCGATGGGCTTCGTCGGGTCTTTGATACCCGCCTTGGAACGGATGATGGCTTCCGTCACCTTCGTCACGCCCTCGTCCTGGCCGATCACCCGCTTGTGCAGTTCGTCGTCCAGATGCAGCGTCTTATTCCGCTCGCTCTCCGTCAGCTTCGATACCGGGATTCCCGTCCATCTAGAAATGATCTTCGCAATCTCCTCATCGCTTACACTCTCATGCACAAGCGACAAATCTTCCTTGCTGACTTTATCCTCCTCGATCTCCAGCTGCTGTTTTAAGGACGGCAGCCTGCCGTAACTTAATTCCGCCGCTTTCTCATAATCCCCGTCCCGCTGGGCAATCTGAATCTGGCTGTTGACCTCGTCGATCTCCTCACGGATCTTAGACAGCTTCTCCACGGAAGCCTTCTCATTCTCCCACTGCGCCATGCGGTTTTTCAGTTCTTCTTTTAATTCCGCCAGTTCTCTTTGCAGGTTGGCCAGACGTTCTCTGCTCAGATTATCGTCCTCTTTTTTCAGCGCGGTCTCTTCGATCTCTAACTGCATAACCTTACGCTGCAGTTCATCCAGTTCCGTGGGCATGGAATCCAGTTCCGTCTTAATCAGCGCACACGCCTCGTCCACCAGGTCGATCGCCTTGTCCGGCAGGAATCTGTCGGAAATATACCGGTTGGACAGCACCGCTGCGCTGACCAGCGCATTGTCCATGATCTTCACGCCGTGAAATACCTCATACCGCTCTTTTAAGCCGCGCAGGATGGAAATCGTGTCTTCCACCGTCGGCTCCTCCACCATGACAGGCTGAAAACGCCGCTCAAGGGCCGCATCCTTCTCAATATACTGGCGGTACTCGTCCAGTGTGGTTGCGCCGATACAGTGCAGTTCGCCCCTGGCAAGCATAGGTTTGAGCATATTGCCCGCGTCCATGGCGCCGTCCGTCTTGCCCGCACCCACGATCGTGTGCAGTTCATCTATGAAAAGAATGATCTGTCCGTCGCTGTTCTTCACATCATCCAGCACCGCCTTCAGACGTTCCTCAAACTCGCCGCGGTATTTCGCGCCGGCAACCAGTGCGCCCATATCCAGCGCGAAAATCTTCTTGTCTTTGAGCCCCTCCGGCACGTCTCCTCTGACGATACGCTGCGCAAGTCCTTCCGCCACCGCGGTTTTACCGACACCAGGCTCACCGATGAGCACCGGATTGTTTTTCGTCTTACGGGACAGGATACGGATCACGTTGCGGATCTCATTGTCTCTGCCGATGACCGGATCAAGCTTCTGGCTTCTGGCTTTTTCCACCAGATCCTGTCCGTACTTCTCCAGCGTGTCATAAGTCGCCTCCGGATTGTCGGAAGTTACCCTCTGGTTCCCCCGCACCGTAGACAAAGCCTGCAGGAAACGTTCCTTCGTAATGCCGAACTCCCGGAAGATCTCCTTGATCTCCCTGTTCGGGTGCTTTAACATCGCCAGGAATAAGTGCTCTACGGACACATACTCGTCACCCAGCGCTTTGGCTTCGTCCTCCGCCCCGATCAGCGCTTTATTCAGGTCCTGTCCGATATAGATCTGCCCGCCCTGCACCTTCGTCCGCTTACGCAGTCCCTGCTCCACACGGTTAACGAAGTACTCCTTCTGTATCTCCATTTTTTCAATTAATTTCAGGATCAGACTGTCATCAATGGTGAGCAGACTGTAGAGCAGATGCTCCTGCTCGATCTCCTGATTGCCGTATTCATATGCCAGTTTCTCGCACTGTTCTACCGATTGTATTGATTTCTGGGTAAATTTTGTTAAGTTCATAACAGCCTCCCTTTCCGTCAAATCTGTTCTACTGACACTATCACAATACAACGGATTGTTAGCACTGTCAAGAGGTGAGTGCTAATAAATTTATTAAAATTTTGCAAACCCAGTGTTTATGCGGGTTTGCAGCTATATGTTTTTAAAATAACAGATGTTTTATTCTCTACTACACCATTACTACACCATTTTTTCAAATTTTTGGTGTACTAATTCCCTGCCACTCTCGCATAACGCTCCACTTCTTCTCTGATATTCTGCTTATTTGCGATATGGTTATACACATCCATTGTCACATCACTGTGAGCGTGTCCCATGATATATTGTAACACCTTAACATTCATCCCCTGCTTTGCCATATTTGTACAGGCGGTATGCCGCAGGTTATGGGCGGAGATCCTAGGAAGCAAATCTGCTTTGCGATGTTCTTTCTTTGCCTTTGCTACTTCTTCCTTATTATATTTATCAACAACATTGTAGATCACGTTATTAACTGCGCTCGGCATCAAAGGTCTTCCCGTCTTTGCAAGAAATATGAAATCAGAATATCCATCTATTTCTTCTGTACTCCGCCTTCCTAACATGAAATTGTGTTTTCGCTGTTCCGTAAAAGCTCTGTACACATTCTCCGTAAATGGTATGGTTCGCACGCCCGCTTTCGTCTTAGGCTTGGATGCCCGAAAACTGTAACCCGCTCCCCAATCCTTATAAATAAGCTGATGATCTACGCTAAGCTCTCTGTTCGCCATATCCACATCGCCCCAGGTTAATCCGATTAACTCACCACACCTTAATCCAGTTTCCAGTAGAACCGTGAACATGGGTGCATATACATTGTATACGTTGCTCTCACAAATAAGAGAAAACAGTCTTTCCTGCTGCTCTAAAGTCAAAATGTCCTTTTCTACGGGCGGTCTTCCGTAATCGCCGGATAATGCCCTTTTAGCAGGATTCTTCCGTATAATATCATCATCGACAGCCATCTCTAAAGCCGGATAAAGAAGCGTATGTATCAGCTTGATTGTACTATAAGAATATCCTGCCCGCGACATTTTCGCGTAAAATGCTTTGACATGCGAGGGAAGAAGCTGCACTACCTTCATATTTCCAAGATCGTCTTTCACATGATTATTCCACATCTTCACATAGTTGCCGCTCGTCGAGTCTGCCCATTCTTTTGTCGCCATATAATATTGAAATAAAGAATTGACCGTCATATTTTTCGCGGCGCTGTCCGTCAGTATATTATCATCCAGATCCTTTGCGATCTGTTTTTCTTTCACTCTGAGTTCCGGCAACTCTCCGGCATAGATTGTCTGACGTCTGCCGCTTCTGATATCGGTATAGCGATACATGTAGATACCATCATTGCGCTGTGATTCACCTGTATGAAGATTTCGACCTTTATTATCCTTCCTTGCCATAAAGCCACTCCTTTCTTCTCTGCGCTCCTTTCTTTCCAATAGGAATGGTTCCGGCTTGCTTCATATAGATAGTATAGCACAGAACCATTCCAGATAACAGATGATATTATAATTTATTCACTCAAATTACATAAGTATTGCTTCACCTTATCGACAGAATATAAGACTCGCCTGCCTATGCAAATTCTGGCTTCCGCTTGCTCTCCTATCTTTCGGGCTGTGGCCCGTCCGCAGGAAAGCATAGCGGATAATTTTTCGATATCAACCGTTATTTGTTCTTTGGATTCACGAAATAATGTTTTGTTCATAAACTTTTCCTCCTTGAAGAAATAATATATAATCACTGGTCGAATACATATGTTTCACAATCTTAATCACTCTCTCTGTTGCGGATTACCTCGGCAACCATATCTTCCGAATAACCACATTTCCGTAATAATTTCCGTACTTCATCTGGCACATCCTGAAGTGATTGTGGAAGCACTTTTCTAGGCTGATTAGAAAACTTTTCTGCTACCAATCTCATCCCGTATAGCTGCTCAACAATGTCATAGGCTCTATTTCCCATTTTAAAATGAGTCATAATTTGACTGGCAGAGATTTTAGCCTGCGCTAATATCCATATAATGATTTTAGCCAGTTCCTCATCTTTATCACATACTTTCTCCACATACTCACAGACTGGTGTCTCTACTTCCGATGTTTTTAGCTCTGGAATCAAAAATTTATTACTAAAGTCATACTCTTTAGCTTTAACGTAATTCACTAATTCAGCCGCCTCGTCATCAGATATGTACGCTCCCTGCAAATATATTGGAGCTGGATAGTTATGCGATTTAAATAGTAGCGTACCTTTTCCTTGCAGTTTCTCGGCTCCGCTTTCTCCCAGAATTGCTATGGAATTATGATACTTAGCACATTTAAAAGCCAAACGTGTAGTAATATTTCCCACGTCAACTTTCATGTTTTTCAGAGCAGGATCTTGCGTTGAAATCACCAAATGTATTTTTGCATGACGTCCTCGGCGAATAATGTTTGATATTTTGCTCGCAATATCTGCAGACTGTTTCTTGTCATCGATATTATTGATAAAAGACACATACTCGTCAATCACACAGACTATTGCCGGTAGCATACGCAGTTCATCGTCACTTGAGTCGATACGTCTTTCCATTTCCTCAATCAACCTTCTAACAACATAAATTCCTGTTACATGATCTTTTATAATAGGATACGATAAATGAGGAATATTATTAAATACCCCTAACGTATTAGCCCCAACATCAAAAATAAGTAAGTTGACACTCCGTGCTGGCTGTTTTATTATAAGGCTACAGATGAGGCAAACCAGCCCTACACTTTTTCCCGAATTAGTAGAGCCTGCATACATGACATGGGGCATCTCAGCTAAATCTGCAAAAATCATCTCTTGTCTCATACTGTAACCTATTGCAATTGGGAGCCAGTTTCTGCTTTGACAAAACATTCTGCTTCTGAGCATTTTCATCAAACTGTTTTGCGTAGCATTATTTCTTGAGACAGCCAAACAGAGGTTTAGCCCATCTCTAAACGGCTGAAACAACTGCATCTGTAACGCCATCTGAATATCAGAGGCACGCTCAAAAATTAAACTTGCTTTTGTACCCGGTTTGAGACAAACACGAAAAACAAGCCTGTCGCCATTGTTTTCTACTGACAATACCTGCAATTTAATATGAGCGCCATGATAAGCGTAATGTTTTTCGATTTTATGAACTAATTTTTTTGTTTTCATGGGTAAGTCCTCCTTTGCGCTCGTTCGTCCGTTTGATAATTTTTGCGTATATATCATTGGCGCAAATAGCCTTGAAAAACACATATACAAATTTTCTAAAAACGAATGAACGAATGTGCTAAAATTAGGAGGAAGCGGGGATACCCGCTCCCTCCTAATGCCTGCCAGTAAATTACTTTCGATCACTTCCATCTGTTATGTAAAGCGGTCGAGTTTTGTCTGGTAGCTTATTGATTGTAGCCGTTGCCAATTCAAACGCTTTGGGCAATGTGTTGCAAATTGCGCCTTGCCACCAAGGCTGCTGGACAAATTGCTCCTTACATTGGTAAGCAAGGAAAAATGTGAACTGCTTTAACTGTTGATATTCCAGTTCAAGTGTCCTTATTCTCTTTTGTAATTGATGCTTCTTTTTACCCTTGCCTTTTTTTCCAGACTTCTTCTTTTTCTTTTTCAATTTGCGAATCTGGTTTTCAAGCTGCTGGATCTGCCAGTAAGCGTCTTCATAGTTCGCAGAAAAATTTTCTTCTTTCCATGAATTTGAATACAAATCCTTCATAAACTTACCTCCTACCTTTTATATTTTTATGGTGTTAATTTGTAAATGAATCAGTAATCCAAACTGTCATCATAATCTAAATCATAGATTTTCCTACCATTTCACTTCCATATCAAAACCACAAAATAATTTTATATTTTTTTCACGTATAGAAAAAAGTGTAAGCGACACAAAACATACCGTAGTGAACCTTTCCCAGTCAATTGCTATACTTTCCTTATATCACAAGGAGGTATT
>ERZ808035.1079-NODE-1079-length-16461-cov-19.277832_pt1 | contig 16461 bp, 20 predicted proteins | sample MGYA00380189_ERZ808035 | MGnify/ENA primary metagenome ERZ808035 (study PRJEB31490, sample SAMN06133407) | mouse gut metagenome | isolation source: M5_1 | host: mice | place: China: Chengdu | collected 2015-05 ...
CGTGCGGTTGCGGCACTGGCAGAAGAAAACGGAATCCCGGTTACTGATTTACCGCTTGATTCTTCCTTAGATGTGAAGCTGAGTGTCCTTGACGAACTTAGCAGGCAATTAGATTTATTGTTAGAACATTATAGCCCAACAGCAACAACGAGAGAAGCGGGGGAGGCAAGATTTTTGTATTTGAATGATGATGTGCTCAAAAATTCGGCAGATATCTACAATAATGGCGTCCAAGATTTATCTGAAACAGACGCGGTTACGAGGGCATACTATAAAATTCGGGCAATGTCCGGGCAAATGGCAAAGGCGTGCGCGATTACAAATGCATTGCGGAATCTGAAAAAAGAAGATGCGAAAAATCAATTACTCTATCAGCTTGCAATGGATAATTCAATTAAATCAGATGCTTATCAAGTAGCCGGAATATTTGATGTAATGGCAGAGTGGAAACACGGCAAGGCTGAACGCTATGCAAAGGCTGTAACAATGGCAGAGAGTCTTAAAATGATGCAGGACACAGAAAGAATAAAAGAAAAATTAAGAGGATATATTGACAGGGTTGACATGGGTTCGGAGCCGGAAAATGAGTTTATGCGCCACGAAATCACAAAGACCTGTAAGAAAAATACTTTTATTGGAAAAGCATTAGAGGAAATGGGTCACGAGGAGATGAGGACACTTTTCAGGGGCGACACGGGCGTACAATTAGATAATGACGTAACAGAATAAGGAGGCTAATCAAAATGGAAACATATAAATGTGCAATTATTGAAAGTGACCGTCGCATTCGTTGTCCGATTTGCGGACGAGTCAACGGACTTGCAAACGACGGGGCTGTTATCCGAAACTACATAATTCGGTGTAAAAGCTCACGCCGGAACCATGAACACTATTTTGTTTTGGATTGGGAGGAAAGAAAGAATGATTAATACATTAAAAATTATGGGATTGACAGTATTGACACTTGGAAATCTGATTGTATTGGGCACAGCGGTATATTACTGGAAAACCAGCAAAGATACAACAAGCAAAACAGGGGGCGTTATCATTGCGGTATTATCCGCGCTCAACACAATAACAGCAGTCGGAGGTATTCTATGAATTTTCTGAAAAAGAAAAAAGAAAAAAAGGCAGAACCGATTTACAAAGCGAATGGGAAAATTGTACTTGTGAGTTTTGACGGGCTTAATCCGGCAGATTTTCCATACAAAGATGATTTGGCGAAAGAAAACATCGGAGAGCAGTCTATTCTTCTTTCCTTTGATGGCAGAATATTTGTAAATCAAAATATAGAGGGTAATGACGCACTTGCAGATTTGCTTGAAATTCTTGCGCATGAAACTCGATACAATCTTGACCAGTGGCAAAGAAAAAACAAAAAAAGATTTGCAAATGTTACTTTCGACAACGTTGCGGAGATACAGGACGTACAAAAACGAGCAGAGGCTATCACTTATCTGCTGATACCGTCGGAAATCATTCGTCGGAGTGTTGAAAAGAAATATTATTTGCAAAAGTAGTTTATTTCTGATACAATATGATATAATAATACTATAACAAATATAACAATAGAGCGCACGACGCCGCATAAAGGATTTTTAATAATCTTTTGTGTGGCGTTTTTTCTTTTGCGAAAAGAGGTGAGAACAATCGCGGAGATAGATTCACTTGAAATAGTTATCAGTGCTTCGATGGAAAAGGCAAATCAATCAATAAAAGAAGCAGTAAAAGGCTTGGAACTTATTACGAAGGGGCTTTCTATTATCACGAAAAACAGTGGGTTTGAGGAATTTGCGAAAGAAGCAAAAGAATTTTCATCAGGCATGAAAGAAATGTCGCGGCAAGTTACAGAGTCCATGAAGCCTATCAATGAGCAGGCTAGAAAAATGACCAAAGATTTAAGCCAGACCCTTTCTGAATTTCAAAACAAATACGGAGATTTGGGAAAAGGTTTTCGCTTTACAGGAACTGATGCCGCAATACAGAAACAAGTTGAAAAATACACAAATGCTTTGGAGAATGCAAAATTAAAAAAACATGAGCTTGAGTTATCTGGAAAAACAGAAGGTTTGGGATACGAAGATGCTGTAAAAGATGTTTTGAAGTACGCGAACATGATTGAAAGCTTAAAAAGTCAATTATTATCATTATCTAATACGCAAGCAATACAGCAAATGCCAGAAGTTCGTTTTTATGGTTTTGAAGAAGATGCCATAAACAAATATACAGAAAGATTAAGAGAATTTGACACTAGGGTGCAAGCTGCAATCAGTGGCAACGGTCAGATGGTACCTACAAGCGTATTTGAAGATTATCTTTCACAATTGAGAAAAGAAGTTCCAGAAGCGAAAGAACTTATCCTATCATATGAGGAAGAACTTAAACGGCTTAATGAAATAAATGCGGCATCAAATTTTGGTAAGTTTGATATGAGCCAGTGGGAGGAACAGCTAAGGGGAACAATAGGCATAACAGAAGGAGCTGCACAAAAAATAAAATCCTTTAGAGAGCAGTTGACCCAATTGCAAGTTCCGCCAGTAAATGAAGAAAATCTTGTAAAATTACAAAACACACTGCAAAAAACAAAAGAAAAAATGGCATCGCTTAAAATGGACATGTCAAATAAACTTACTATGGGAAAAATTAGTGATAGTTTAGATGACAGCGGTTATCGGAACCTGCGAGAGCAAATCGCGCTTACTGGTAAAACTATTGATGCCCTACAATCAAGAATACAGGAAATAAGTGAAAGAGCCAGAATATCAAGTGCTGAAATGGCAGCAGCCTTTGAAAGCAGTTTGAAAAATTTACAAGTTCCTCCAATTCATGAGGAGAATATAGATAAATTAAAAAAGAGTCTGGAAAAAGCGGAAATAAAACTTGAAGAACTGCAAACAAAGTTGGCTAATGGTCTCACTATGGGACGCATAACTGAAAGTATTGATGACAGCGGTTATCGGAACCTGCGAGAGCAAATCGCGCTTACTGAAACACAGATCGAGGGATTAAGATCAAGAATACAAGAAGTGGGTAATTCGTCACAATATGTTGGACTGCTTGAAAGTTCATTGAATGGATTAAGAGCTGTAGCACGCGCACCAGCACTAGCAATGGAAGGGATTAAATTTGCAATTAGCGGAATTTCAAGCAAAACAATAGAACTTGCATCAATCACAATGCGAACATTGGGAAATGTCACATTAAGTACTGCCAAAATAATTACGGGAAGTCTTTTGAGCGGATTAAAGAATACAGCATTGAAAATTGGAAGCTTGTCAAAATCTATTGTAGGACTTGGTAATTCAAGTAAAAAAATGGGCGTATCATTTGCCGGAGGATTTAAAAATATTCTCAAATATACGCTTGGTATCAGAAGCCTTTATACTTTAATGAATAAATTGCGGCGTGCCATTGTTGATGGTTTCAAGAATCTTTCCCTATATTCCAATGAGGTAAATGCAAGCCTGTCAATGTTGAAATCATCATTAAATACCTTCAAGAATGCATCAGCGGCGGCGTTATCACCATTATTAAACGCGATGGCACCAGCTTTGAACACAATCATACAGACGTGTACTCGCGCGACAAATGCAATAAATCAGCTATTATCTGCATTATTTGGCAAAGGAATGTGGATCCGGGCAAAAGACCAAACGCTTGATTTTGCAGCAGGCGTTAAGAAAGCCGGAAAGGCGGCAAAGAACGGCACACGGCAGTTTGACGAACTGAAACTAATCTCTACAGACAGCGGCAGCAGTGACAGCGGAACAAATCCGGCAGATATGTTTGAAACAGTGCCAATTGATGACAAGTTCAAAGACTGGGCGGACAGACTCAAAGAAATGTGGAAGAATGCTGATTTTACCGATTTGGGTTCTTCAATCGGTGATTGGCTGAAAAACGCATTGGACAATATCGACTGGGGCAGCATTAAAGAAAAAGTTGCCAAGCTTGGCGCAAGCTTTGTGACATTACTCAATGGCATTTTTGAAACAGAAGGTCTTGGATATTCAATAGGAAACACACTTGCACAAAGCATAAACACAGGATTTGAGTTTCTCAATGAGTTTGTCCATAATCTGCATTGGAATTCACTGGGGCAGTTCATAGCAGAATCAATAAATGGATTTACTGAAAATCTCGACTGGGATTTGATAAATGATACATTTGTGACAGGGGCGGAAGGACTTGGCAATGCACTGAACTCATTTACTGATTATCTGAATTGGGACGCTATTTCGTCTACGGTATCAAACTTTGTCAATACATATGTTGATACAATTTATGCTTTTGTTACGACTGTTGACTGGAAAAGTTTTGGCGAAAATGTAGGAACTGCCATATCTAATGCATGGACAGGAATAGATTGGAGTGCTGCGGGGGCATTGGTTGGAGAAAGCTTTATAGCATTCTTTGATTTCATATCCAGTGCGATTGAAAATGTCGATTGGTGGGCAATAGGCGAGAGTGTCAAAGACTTTCTTGTTGGCATTGACTGGAACGGTGTTGCAGATTCATTTTTCGAAGCGGTCGGCGCGGCTTTTGGAGGTTTTGCAGCATTTCTTTCTGGATTGCTCGGAGAAGCAATTGCAAGTCTTAGTGACTGGTGGAATACTGTGGCTTTTGATGAAAATGGAAACTTTACAATAAAAGGTCTACTTAATGGAATATCGGAAAGTCTCAAAAACATAGGGGCTTGGGTAAAAGAACATATTTTTCAGCCATTCATTACGGGATTCAAGAATGCGTTTGGCATACATTCACCATCAACGGTGATGGAAGAGCAAGGAAATTTCATCATTGAGGGTCTTTTAAACGGTATTACAAGCCTTGTTGGTAAAGTAACCGAAACATGGGAATCCATGAAAACTACTGCTATCGAGATATGGGGAACTGTATCATCAAATTTATCGGAGAAATGGGAAACACTAAAGACAGACGCTTCAACCAAATTTGGCGAAATCAAGTCAAACGTATCCGAAGCATGGGAAAATCTGAAAAGCGATACTTCTGATAAGTGGAACACCATCAAGTCAAACTTATCGGAATTATGGGGCGAGACAAAAGAAAACGCATCAAACACTTTTGGAACTATCAAGGATTCCATAACGGATTCATGGAACGAGCTTAAAGAAAACACAAGCCGAATATGGAACGGCATTAAAAATGCAATCAAAACACCGATTAACGTTATTATAGGTTTTATAAACGGACTTGTAAGTGGCGTTGTAGGCGGTATAAATGCCGTAATAAATGCACTTAATGGTTTGAGTTTTGAAATTCCTGAATGGCTTTCAAATGTTCCAGTCGCGTCAAAATTTGCTGGTAAAACATTTGGATTTAATATTTCTCCAATTTCGGTACCGCCCATACCCGAACTTGCAACAGGAGCAGTATTCCGTGGCGGTAATCCGTTTATGGCGATAGTCAATGACCAGCCACGGGGGCAGACCAATATTGAAGCACCGCTGAAAGTCATCAGACAGGCACTGCGTGAGGAAATAACATCACTCATTGACAATGTGCAGCTTACCCCTACATTCAAAGTCGGTCAGTTCCAGCCAGCACCGCCGCCGGAGTTTGATTTTGATGCAAGACAGCGAGGAGCGTATCAAATTGCAGCAGAGATACAGCGAGAAAACAGCGGAGCATATAGCAATTCAGATGGTTACGACAACTATTCCGAAGAAGCGTCCCTCCTGATGAGTCAGAACCAGTTGTTGAGGCGGCAGAATGAATTACTTGAACAAATCCTAAGAAAACCGACAATGGAGATTTCAGATGTCCATAAAGCTATTGTAAGAGATTCGATGGAGAGAGGTGGAAACATTCACGGCGGTAATATGGGCAGACTTGCGGTGGCACAGGAGTTGTACAGGTAGGCGATAAACTGTATGATAAAATATACCGAATTAATAGCAAAAGGAATTACCACGGTTTACATTCCTTTGTACCAGAAATTTAGATGATATTATTCACCAATATAGGGGCTGTCGCACTAAATTTTATTTCTTAATGCGACAGCCCCTATAAATTAGTCTACATTCCCATCTACAGGTTATGCACTGATCAGATTTTCCTTCGTTCAATCCTCCTTTGTAATGTTCACCGCGCAGCGGTAAACCTGTTCGAGAATCCAAATGTCTTGCACTGACGATAAGATTTTAAAAATCTTTTTGAGGTATCTGTTTTTCATGCGGCGTTTCCTCCTTGTAAATATAAAGGTAATTTGCAAGCCTATAGAGACGCTTAATCGACTCGTCAGAAAGATGAAAAATGAGTTCTATCAAACTTTCCCTATAACTCATACTGCACCGCCTTTCTGCAGCCTGTCCAAAATCTGAATTGAATCGTAAACTCCATCATATGTAATATGGAGAAAATCATCAAGTGTTTTCTGACTTGCTGCGAAGAACATTGCCTGTTCCGGCGTTGAAACTTCCTTCTCCACCATCTCAATCAGGACTCCCAGCATGGTAGTCATCTGCTCAAGCTTGCATGTCGCAACAAGTATCTGGTCGGCTATGTCATTGTAACTCATTTCGTTCTGCTCTTTTGTCATTGTATCAGTTTTACCCATAACCTATACCACCTATTCTACATCAGGCTCGTTTACAATATCGCCCTGTGCGCCCATGTTGATATTGTTCACGCCCTCGCCGTCCTGTGACATATAATCATAGGATTCAAACAGCTCTATCCATCTTTCATTGTTTCGCTGGTTGGTGTTTGTTTGATGCACAATCACTAACCCCATGACAATAACCAATGCCACGTATACCACAGCAACAAAGATGTAGCCACGTCTCGCGGCTTTCTGCACATGGTAAATCACCGCTGTAGCCGTGTTCGGTTCCTTTTCTTCTACCTCATTCTGCAAGTTCTCGTTATTCAATTTTTCTTCCATTAAAATAATACCTCCTACAATAAAAATTTTTAGTTGTAAGAGATATCCTCGTGTGATAGAATATTTCATACGAGGGATATCCCTTGTGGTGATGGGCGTTGCATTGATTGGTAGTCGGAGTAACACCCTATTATTGTTTTGCCAAAAGTAAATGTATTCCTTTGCGAATAGCCTCCGCTCTCGTGATGTTATTTTTAGCACAATATAAATCTAACTTCTTTGATGTTTCATCATCAAGTCGAACTTTAACATCATTTTTTTTAGGATTATCTACTTTGGGTCTGCCTGTGCGTGGGCTCATGTTCATCACCTCACTTATTGAGTTCCACAAATTTATAATAATATTCGGAACTCAATAAGTCAATAAAAATCTGAAAATATTTCCAAACTCTAAATTGAGCAAAGAAAATCCAAATAAAGACTTGCAATTAGTCCTAAAATATAATCAATTACATAAGAATATAAATATATATAATTGATTATATATATAGAAACATAATTATATAGTTATATTTTTATATTAATTAATAAATATATAGTTATATAAAATATATTGATTTTATAAATATATAGTTATATAAAATATATTGATTTTATAAATATATAGTTATATAATTATATAAAATAAACCATGGAGGTGATTCATTTGGCAATTACTATAAGTATTGCTCTGCAAAAAGGAGGAGTCGGAAAAAGTACAACAGCGCAGGCATTAGCAAGCACACTAGGATTCAAGCATAAAAAGGTATTGCTTATTGATATGGATAGTCAAGGAAACGTCACATATTCTTCAGGTGTAGATGAACCACAACATACTATCTTTGATATATTGTCAGGAGATTGTAAAACCAATGAAGCATTGATACATTGCAAATATTATGAGTTACTAGCATCAGATTCTTACTTGACTAATGTTGAGATGTCTGAAAATGTTGAACCTACTCTTTTAAAAAATGCCATCAAACCTATTAAGAATAATTTCGATATTATAATAATTGATACTCCGCCAGCACTAGGCAATCTGTCTTTTAACTCTTTAGTCGCTAGTGATTATGTGGTGATATCGGTAGAACCCAGACCATATGCATTACAAGGATTAGGAAAACTCCATAATACCATTGTAAGTGTCAGAGATAATCTAAATCCGTCTTTAAAGGTATTGGGTATACTTTTAATTAAGTACAACAATAGAACAGTCTTAAATCGTGATATAAAGACCATGATTGAGGATTATGCGAAACAGATGAATACTGTTGTATTTAACACCAGCATAAGGGAAGGTATAGCAGTACCAGAAGCACAGACAGTCAGAGAACCGTTAATTGATTATGCCCAGAATAGTAAGCCTAATATTGATTATAAAGCCTTTACAACCGAGTTGTTGAAAAAGATAGGAGAATGATAAGAATGAGTAAAGGATTTTCAAAAAATAATCCATTAGAAAAATTAGCAGGAGCAGCAGAAAAAAATACAGAGATGCAGAACCAATCAAAAGTAATAATCGAACCATCTACCACACCATCAGAAACACCAAAGAATAAAACTACAGGTAAGAAAGGACAAAAATATTTAAGCCTAGACATAACTGACTATCAAAATTATATCTCACTGATGGCAGAACATGAGAAGGCTAAAACCGGAAAATTTGTTTCGCAGACACAATATATACTTCGCCTAATTGAAGCTGATAAACAAAAGAATATTGAGCTTTATGAAAAACTAGAACAGATTGAAAAAATGAAAAGAGAACTTATATAACTATATAATTATATAGTTATATAATAAGAAAGAGGTTGTTGCAAATGGCAGCTTCTTTTTTTGCTTTATATGCCTCTCTGACTTCATATTAGCTCCGTAGCGAGTTCAAAATTGATTTAAGGTATTTATATTACTTGCACAATAAAAACGCCTTAAAACAGATTTTGGTGCATTCTAAACACTATCATAATACATCAATCAGTCTATCTTTTCGATTGGATTGACAGACAAATTATAACTATAAAAATACAAAATAAAGTTAATAAAAGTATATCATAAAATTATAAAAAAGTACATTTTGTACCTTTTTGAAAATTGTTCATAAGTGCGTAAAGCCTTGATTTTACTGTATTTTTGTATAAAAACACACGTTTACCCATAGACCCCACAGGACTATGGTATAGACCCCACAGAACCATAAACTATATTCAATGAACTAGAATTATTTGAATAATAATCAATCTTTCATAGCAGAGTGATTGATAGATTGATTATAGTTATATTGGTTCTAGTTAAATGATTATAGTTCCTGTGTAAAAATTACACACCCGGCTATGTAAAAATTACACACCCGGCTATGTAAAAATTACACACCCCCTATGTAAAAATTACACACCGTATAAAAACTAAGATTATTGCTGTTTAAATCTAATATAATTAATTGACAAAAATTAGAATACCTTGTATAATTTTAAACAAGCATATATTAATCAAACAAAAGGAGTATAATATGGAAAACAATTTTGAAGAACATTTTGAAGTTGTTCTTAAAGAAGATGGAGATTCCAATAGAGCAAGTTTTTATATTTATAATGGCTTATTAGATTCACAATTATTTAATGCTCATGAAGTGTTACTGCTTGTTCATTTAATTGGATTTGCAGATAATAATGACATTGATCAAGTTAATACAACGGTTATAAGTATAAATAAATTGAGTAAAAAAACTGGAATAAGTAAGGCTACAGTTTGTAAATATATTAAATCGCTTGAGGAAAAGGGCGTATTAATTAAAAAGAATCGTGTATCAAAAGAGAATGGATATATTGCTAATGTATATGAAATTTTGAATTTTACTTCTGTATGGGATTGCGTGACATTAGATGAATTAAAGAAAGAGACAGATAAAATAAAAGGTGGAATTGAGAATGGCTGATGAATTAAAATATAAGCGAAAAAATCCATTTGTAATATTATCTCATAATTTTATCAAGTGGGATATGCTTAATTGGAATGAAAAAGATATATATATAATTTTATTAATGTATGCAGATAGTGAACAAAAGTGTTTTCCAAGTATTAATACATTATGCAAAGTGTCTGGTAAATCGAATAAAACAGTTATTAAAGCATTAAAAGGATTAGAGGAAAAGCATCTATTAAAAAAAGAAAATAGGATTACAAAAAATGGACAAAGTAGTAATTTATACACTTTGTATGATTTTGATAGTGTATGGGAAGCTGAAAGCATAGAACAAGTTTCTAAAGTTGTTGATATCGAAACAAAACGTAAACAATTATATGAATTAGCACGAGAATTAAATTACATTGTTGAAGAAAAAGAGCCTACATCCGCACCGACCAAAGTAGCGGATGTAGACCAAAATAAAAAATCTTTTTATATGGATAAGGATAACATCAATAAATCAAAAAGTCAAGAATTGGAAAGATATACCATCGACCAGATTCATCAGCTTTTCGATTATGATGTTATGCTGCAAGAAAATCCGTATCGGAAAAACGATATTGAAGTAGCAATGAGTGTACTTTACACAGCCATGAACACAACAAAAGCTACAATCAGAGTCGCCGGAGAAGATAAACCAACTATGATTATTATTTCAAAATTAATGAAGTTGGACAAGGAATCAATCATGTATGCCCTTGATAGATTTTCGGAGCAGACAGAGCGCATTAAAAACCCGACATCATATTTGTTGACAATTTTATATTTTGCGCCAGAACAATTTCATTTGGATATACAAAATCAAGTATCGCATGATATGGCACGCTGGAATACAGAAGAATAGCCTTTGTTACTTTGCCGAAAGTAACGCAATGTAGGAAAAGTATATTGCAAACCAAAATTACATATGCTATAATGCCAGTAGGCAAAAAATGTTACGAATAGTCCATGTAGGACGACAAATGAAAAGCCTCGGAGCGTCATCTCCGGGGCTTTTCTATTCCCAGTTTTGGCAATGGCAGGGCTTAGAGCCATAGGCTAGTTACCGACTATTTATCACCGTCTAACCATTTGCAGATGCAATGGCAAGTTACACCAGCCATGACAGCGATTAAAAATGTTACGAATGATTCCATGCAGTTCACCCCCTTCCTGCACCAGTCTAGGGGCGGTAACATGGAAATTATATCATAATATTTCACATAATTCGACTGTTTTTTGATAAAAGGTTTTTAGGGGTTCCCTAATATTTTCGGGGCGTGTACGGACAGGAGCAGTGCTTGTTATACTTCCATTTTGACAGCGTACAAGCCCCATAGAGCGACTTTTTTACGATAGGTAAGGAAATCTACACTGAACCAATTAAAAGCTGATATGGGGCAAATAAAGCACTTTTGATAATGAGGGGGCGACTTGATGTAGAGCCTATACAGATAATACTTCACTTCAAGACTGTAAATTGTTTCGGGGTATTATTTTATATAACTACAACTCTTTTATTTTATCTTCCACTATTTTCAAGCATCTCATATCATATTCAATCAATGAACGATACATTTCTATCATATCATTGTTTTTTGATTTATTGTATTTATCAAGATTTTTTTCGCTTGACTCCATGCTGCGTTTTATTTCATCACGAACTGAATTTAATCGTTCTAATTTAGTGCCTAATCTCCCGTTTACGCAACGCATAACACGATTTTCTTCAGTAGGTTTTCCATAATCTTTATATTGTGGATTATCTTTTACATACCTTTCATAAGCCCCAGACAATCCAAGAGTAATATAACTTAAAAATGTAGGCTTCTGCATATCGGCAATGATAAGTTCTACCCCATGTCTATTTTTATCCATTAAAGAAACAGTTTCCTTTCCATCTTTTGTATGGGTATAATTTCCGAAAAAATAATAATACATATTAGTGAGAATGTTTGCAGTTTCTTCCCTTTCCAAAAGAAAATTGATTGCATCTATTGTGTTAAGCTGCCATTCATGCCCTGTCCGATAGTATTCATTCAATAAATTTATAGAATGTATTTCAAGCCCGGTATAGTTGCTTGCTAAATCCGCAGTTATTGTACTTTCTATGTCAGTTTTTCCTATCAGATAATCGACTGATACAGAAAAGTATTCTGCAATATCTATAATTTCTGAATAATCCGGCATAGTTTTAGTAAACCATGCTTTTACAGTGTCATACTTATGACCGTACTTTTGAGAAAAATCATTGTAAAAGTCCTCTTTGTTCCATTGTGTAAAAATAGTGTTTCCGTCAACGTCTTTTTTTTCTTTTCCCTTTTGTTTGCCCCTTTTGTAAAGAGCGGGCTTTTTTCTTTTTTCTACAAGTGCAAAGACTCTTGTTCGTAGTGTTTCTTTTATTTGATATTTCCTTTTAGATACCATAATAAAAGCCTCCTTTTATAAATGGGTTATTATAATACGCATATAACAGAAATAATATTACATAAAAAAGTTATAATAGGGTAATTACAACTCCCTTTTAAATAGTGTATCATAGATTTTGTAAAACAGCAACATCAAACAACAGAAAGAGAGGTTGAAGTATGGGCGAGAGAAACACGACTATCAAAGAGTATGCAAAAAGAAACAATGTCCCCCTCTGGATGATTGCGGAACGTTATCGAGGTGGCGTTACAGATAGCTATTTTTCTAGGCTATTAAGACGAAAATTTTCAGATGATGAAGAAAAGAAAATTTTATCAATTATTGATGATATAGCCAGAGAAATGAAATCAATCAACGAAGCAACAAAAAAACGTTTGAGGTGTGACAATGGCAGAGAGAAGAATGTTTGCAAAAACCATAATTGACAGTGATTTATTTTTAGACATGCCACAATCCGCACAACTTTTATATTTCCATTTGTCGATGAGGGCGGACGACGATGGATTTATTAATAATCCTAGGTCAATTATGAGAAATGTGCGTTGCAATGATGACGATTTAAAACTATTGATAGCCAAACAATTTATTATCCCATTTGAAAATGGGATAATCGTTATCAAACATTGGCGGATACATAACTATATCAAGTCCGACAGATACAAGCCTACATCATATCAGAGCGAGAAAGACCAGTTATCGTTGGAAAATAATACTTATGTATTATCTGGATACAAGGCGGAACCAAAGCGGATGCAAGATGGAACCACTCTGGAACCATCTTGGAACCATAATGGAACCGAAATGGATACGCAGAGTAAGGTAAGAGATAGGAAAGATAAGTTTATAGATAAAGATACTTATTGCACAGAGCCGAACAAGTCTGCTCCTGTGCCAGCAGCAGTAATTGAATTAATCCTGAATGATAAAACGTTGTATCCCATCTATCAACCAGATATTGATATGTGGCAAGAGCTGTATCCGGGAGTCAATGTATTACAACAACTACGGGCTATGTCTGGGTGGTTAGACGCTAATCCACAAAAAAGAAAGACACGAAAGGGTGTAAAGCGATTTATTAATAACTGGTTATCACGAGAGCAAGACAAAGGAGGTAACAAGCAGTATGGGACAAACACAACGGGGACAAGTGCAAATGACTACAGCATGTCATACCAAGCATGGAGCTGACAAACAGTACAAATGCTTGGTATGCTGCGACACAGGCTGGATTTTAATGCGGCAAAATGTGGCAGATTACGGGGATGGTATCTTATTTGCTAAGGCTTGCGATAAATGCAAAATACAGAGGCGATTAGCAGATACTACAGGCATCTCACCGGAGTATTGTGATGCAGATTTGAGCAAATTTAGATGGAATATATACAATGTTGATATGACACAGATGCGTCGTATCTGCGAGGATTTTGTACAACATTATCAGGACAGGTGGGTAAAAGCAAACAAAGGACTGTATCTGTGGTCTAAGGTGCCCGGCAGTGGAAAAACTTTCCTGTCGTCTTGTCTAGCTAGATCGGTAGCAATCAAATATGACCTGCAGATGAGATTTGTCACAGCAGCAGATTATTTAGCAGCAGTTGGAGCGAGTTACAAATATGATGTTATTGACAGCAGTGCAGTGTATCGGTCTTGCAGTCTATTAGTATTAGACGATATTGGTAGCCAAAAGCAAGGCGATTGGCAGAACCAAGAGCTGTATCGTCTGATTAACGCAAGATTGCAAGATGGGCTGATCACAATTTATACATCTAATTATCCAATCGACCAGCTTAACGTTGATGAGCGGATAAAATCACGGATTTTGAGACAGTCAATTGTTCTGCAGATGCCAGAAAAATCAATTAGAAATCAACAGGCGCAGGAACAACAGTCAAAGTTTTTGGCTGATATCATAGGAGGTAAAAAGTAATGGCAGACAATGCAATTAAAACAACAAATGATATCGAAATATATCAGCATGATATATATTATTTCGCTGATGAGTTTATTGAGAAAGAACTTGATGGTAACGGAAGTAAAATGGATAGACGTTTTAGAGATATGATCTTGTACATTAGTGATCGCATACCTAAGCCACCCCATGAGGATATAAACTTATTGGACAAAATATTTGGTATATACATACGACTATGCAGCAAATATGAGCGATTACCAACGCTGGAATGCTTTAGTTGGCTTGTAAACATCCACCGGGCTACTTTTACCAGTTGGATAAATAGGGAGTACAGGTCAAGCTCTGGGCACTCCGACACGACTAAAAAATGGCTAGAAATTTGCAAAGGATTTTGTGTAGACGAGTTGAGTAATGCGAAAATAGCAAATCCTAATCTGATTTTCATCAGTAAGAGCGCCTACGGTTTGCGCGAGACAAGCCCAATTCCGGCACTAGAAACAGAGCTGCGCGGGCGGCATATATCTGCGGACGAGCCGATACGGCTGGATTGCAACGATACAATATCTGCTGATAAACCGTTAATATTGGGTGATTGAAGTAGAGCATAAAAATACACCGCTGTTAAACGGTGCATAAGGGATTATAAAATGCAGAGATGGGATTGTATAGCCTGTTCTATTTTGACAGGCTGTATACCAATATAACGCTGTGTGACTGCTGCTGATGAGTGTTGCAGAAGGTGTCGGACAAGCTCAATGTCACAGTCATTGTTCTTGTAAATTTCAGTGGCATAGAACTTTCTGAAACTGTGAGTGCTTATATTCTCCAAATGCAGGTAATCGCAGACAATTTTTAACTGCTTTTGTACGGCTCTTTCAGTTATATCAAATAGCTTTGCTTCACTCTTAATTCCATTATTGACAGCATACTGGAGGATATAATTGTACAATTCTGGAATGACCGTAAAAGATCGTGACTTGCCTGTTTTCTGCTCCGTAATGTTAAGACGGTACCGACCACCGTCTGTGACTATATCACAGATATGCAGATGTAGGATATCAGACAGGCGCAGACCTAGATTAGCTTGTAATACCAATAAGGTAGCAAGCCTGGTGTTTGGTTTGAAGGTATAGCCATCAGGCGTTTTAAATCCCTGCTGGATTGTAGTTATGATTTGCTTATATTGTTCCTTGTCAAGTGCGATAGTTTTTTTGTTCATCTTATGTCCTCCTTGCTAAAGTTCGTATAAATCATATACCAAAGTTCGTATTTATACTATAGCACATCTGAAAGATATTGTAAATACTGAAAAGTTCGTATTTGTTATATTTTACGAACCTAAAATACAGAGGAAAAATAACAGGAAATAGAGGGATTGGAGGGAATTACATTCTACTTTTATAATCGTTAGAAGATATAGGGCAGGGGTTTTATATAGAACATATGTTTGATTAACTTACCTTATTACACGCCGCCGAAATCAAAAAAACTTATTTTCTCCAAAAAAATCAAAAAAGCGAGGTGAAAAAAATGGAACATTCAAACGAACTGGAATCAAGGCACGAAAACGGCATTTATGCGGTTAAAATTCTTGAAACTAGAGAGAGCAGCATAATTGTCAAAAATCCTTTGAATCCAAAGACTTGTGTTCGGGTTCCTGTGTCCGATGCGGATTATTACGGGATTGACATTTATGTCGATGCAGCATTCGCCAACGATGGCGATCCATTCAGGGTAAATTTAATCAGCATCACGTCACCAGAGTTTGTACCGATTGATGGAGCAGATATTAATTAAAAAAGGCTATAAGCCGGAAAGATGAGGTAATAACATGAAAAATATTTACGACTTAACAAATTTATTGCGCGATGTACGGACTTGTTATCAGGCGGAATATATCGACGCGACAGAAGCCGAAAAGAAAGAGCTTGAAGTATTGGAACGGGACTATAAAGCCGGTACGCCTACGTACACTGCGAAAAAAGAGGAGATTCAGCTTGCTTGTGATATAGCAATAATCAAAGCGAGGGAAAAAGCGGCAAAAAAGGCAGCGGAAGAAATTGAAGATTTAAAGCAGTGGGAGCGTACAAGTGTTGGAATTATTAATACAGAAGCACTTTCAAGGGTGAATGCACTTCGGGGAATCCCGCTTGCAGCAGAAGAATTGAAGCAGATTCTTTCTAAACATGGTTCAAGCAATTATTGGGTACAACGTGCGGTTGCGGCACTGGCAGAAGAAAACGGAATCCCGGTTACTGATTTACCGCTTGATTCTTCCTTAGATGTGAA
>ERZ808035.1083-NODE-1083-length-16399-cov-4.829984_pt1 | contig 16399 bp, 13 predicted proteins | sample MGYA00380189_ERZ808035 | MGnify/ENA primary metagenome ERZ808035 (study PRJEB31490, sample SAMN06133407) | mouse gut metagenome | isolation source: M5_1 | host: mice | place: China: Chengdu | collected 2015-05 ...
ACGCCGTCGAGGGTGTAGGAGTAGGCCATGCCCCCGTGGGGCTCGATGGACCGCACGCGGTTGTCGTCCACCTGCACGTAGACCTGGGCAGGGTCGCTGAACTCGCTGTAGAGCGCCACGGCTGCGAGCGCGCACACCCCCAGCACGGCCACAAGACCGATGACGACCTTCCTTGCCATGGGGACCTCCCACCTGTCTGGGGCGCCGGCCGTCCGGCGCCCGGTGGGCCCATGGTCCCAAGGGGCCGGGTGACGGGCCATCGAAGGAGGTGACGGGGCGGTGACGCTTCTGTAAGGCCGGTGCGCGGCCCCGGTCGCGCCGCAGGTCCCGGCCCCGGCCCCTCCGCCTCTCAAGAGGTTGATGGGGGCCGCCGGCGGCCCGGCTCGCCCCGTGCGGTATGGTGGGGAGGACAGCCTCCGAGCGACAAGGAGCCTTCCCGTGGACCGTTCGCGCCGCAACCTGCTCACGTCGTTGCTCGCCGCCTACAACGGGGGCGCCGGCTCCCCGACGGGCCGGGTGGCGGCCTACCTCCTCGAGCACTTCGACTCCCTCTCCCAGATCTCCAGCCGCGACGTCATGGCCGCGGCCGACGTCACCCGCCCCGAGCTCCGGAGCGCCGTGGCGGCCCTCGGCCTCGCCGACTTCGCCGACGTCGCCCGCTGCGGTGGCGAGTGGCAGCTCTTCCGCGACTTCTTCCTCGGCTACGTGGCCTCCGGCGGCGACGCGGGCCGGCTGCGCTCGGAGATCGCCCGGCTCTACGACTCCGTGGACGCCGCGCTCGCCACGCCCGTGACGGCCTCGCTGGTCTCCTCGCTCCACGACGCGCGCTCCGTGGTGGTGCTCACCGCCGACTCCTCGGCCGCCGCCCTGGCCGAGTTCCAGCGCGCCATGGTCATGGAGGGGCGGCTCGTGCGCCTGGTGTGCGAGAGCGACCCCAAGGAGGCGCTGCTGGCGTCGCTGGGGCCGGCCGACCTGCTCGTGGCCGTGTCCACCTCCGGCGGCTCCGTGAAGCGCTGCCTCGACCTCCTGGAGGGGTGCGGGGCCTGGAAGGTGCTCGTCTCGGCCTGCGACGACGAGCTCGTGCAGACGCCCTTCGACGACGCCCTGCTCATCGGCCACGCCATGGCCGAGGGCGAGCCGCTGCACCGGGTCTTCGCCACCTACGGCGTGGCGTACCTGTTCGACCGGCTCTTCGCCGAGTACGCGAGGACGTGGGACCCGGGGCGCGGGCAGGCGGCAGCGGGGTAGGACGCTTCCGCCCGGCACCTCCGCTCGGCCCCTCCTCCCGGCACCTGAACGCGGCTGAGGGCGACCCTTTCCGCGCCTGAACGCGGTTGAGGGCGGATTTCCCCTCCCTGAACGCGTCTGGGAGCGGTTTTTCCGCCCCGATGCCGACCGAGGTCGCCCTCAGCCGCGTTCAGGTTGGGAGGGGGACTGTCGAGGGGTGCGCGGGTCGCCGCGAGGGGCTCCCCGCGGTGCGGCGCCCTCAGACGCCCTGGAGCCCCGGGTCCGCCAGCAGGAGGTCCACCATGAGGCCGTAGCTGGCCGTACCGGCCTGTTGGCCGTTGGCCTTGAGGTAGCCGTCGTTCACGGCGTCGCCGAGGTCCTGGAGGGGGCCGCGGTAGGCCGCCGCCATTTCCGCCCGGGCGGCGCGGTCGCCGGCCACGGCCAGGCTCCTCTCGCCATGGATGCGGGCCCAGGCCTCGGGGTCGGCCCGGTGGAGCGCTGCCATGGCCTCGTCGTAGGCCATGGTGTAGCCGCTGTAGCGGGCAAGCGGGTCGTCCGAGGCCGTGCAGGCCAGGTAGCCGATGTGGTTGGCCTCGTCCTCACGCATGAACCCCGCGCGGTGGGCCAGCTCGTGACCCATGGTGGCGGGGATGGAGAGGCGCGGCCAATCCGTGCTGACGTTGGCCTCGGCCGTGTAGGGGAAGTAGACGCCGGTGATGCCCACGAGCGACATGGCACGCGACGCCAGCACCGGCTTGGGGTCCGAGAAGTTCACGGCAAAGAGGCCCGGATAGCGGTCGTTCAGCGCCCGTACCTGCGACGTCGCGGCCCGTGCCATGGCGGGGAAGTCGCCGGCGGCGCCGCCTGCGGCAGACGGCCGGCTGCGGAGCCAACCGTCCGAGACGGGCCCCAGCGCGGCGCGGCTCTCGTCCACGCGCTGTCCAAGCTCCTCGCAGAGGGCGGCGAGGCGGGTGGCGCGCTCCTCGCCCGGGAGGGCGCGCACCTCCTGCAGGGCAGGTCCGTAGCCGGCGAGCTCGGCGAAGGTGGGCCGGCTGTAGTTGAGACCCTGGAGTGCCATGAAGAGGGCCCAGGCCGCCGCGACCACGGCGACGGCCGGGGCCGCGCGATGCCCGGCGGAGGCGAGCCGGTGCCCACGGCCGGCACGGGCGACGGCCGCGATGGCGCGCACGAGGTAGACGACGACCGCGACGGCCGCCGCCACGACGACCCACTCCGCCACGGAGAAGGGCACGAGCCCGGGCAGCCATCCCACGGCGTCGGAGAGCGCCACGTAGGGGCCGCAGGCCCAGGCGTTGGAGGGGCGCGCGGCGAGCCAGAGCGAGCCGGCGAGGGCCGCAGCCGCCGCGGCGAGGCACGCACCCACGGCGACGGCGCGGCGCGGGTGACGCGGGTGGCGCAGGCGGCGCAGGTGCATGGCCCCTCCTCTCGACGGCCCCACCATACCGGATGGGCGTGACAAAGGGAGCGGTGACATGTGTCACATGGTATATTTTAATAATGATGGATTGCGCCGACCGCCCCGCCGACGGTCTGCGGGGCGGTCGAAGGCGCTCGACGGAGGGGAGGGGTCCCATGGCCCTTCTCGGCACCCGCTTCGGGGCCCCTGCTTTGGCAGTGGGGGCGGCGCTGCTCACGGCCGTGGTCCTCTGCGTGCGGCTTGTCCGGAAGCGCTCTTGTTCGTGGGCGTTCGCGGAGGCGGTGGTCGCGCTGTGCGGGGCGGGCCTGCTTGTGCCGCTCGGCGGCAGCACGGCGGTCGCGACCGGGGAGGTGCGGCCCCTTGTCCTCCTTGTCGCCGAATGGCATCCGGTTGCGCAAGGGCTGTTCTGCCTGATGGTCCTCTGCGCGCCGGCGGCCGTCTTCCTCATGGCGAGGGGCCGGCGTCAGGCTTCGCGCCCTCCCGGGCCCGGACGGGTACTGGCGACCGCTCTGGCAGTTGTCGCCGGGATGCAGGTGGCGGCCTATCTGGTCGTCGGCGCCTCCTACGGCCGGGTGAGGCCTTGGTACGAGCCCTCTGCCAGCGTCGTGCGACTCTCGTACCTTCTCGCGTGGATCGAGGTCGCGGCTGCCGCGGCTTGGACCGTGCGCCGGGCACGACCTCGTCGTGTGTCCGTCGCGGTGCTTGTGGGCGGGGTCGCGGCAGGGTGCGTCGCCGGTTCTCTGGGGTGCGGTGTCAGCCTGGCGAACCCTTGGGACGTCGTCGTGTGGACCGACCCGTTCCCCGTGGCGAGCTCGCGCCCGTCGCTGCGGTCTTGATCGCGATTCAGCTGTGCTGCGCGGCCGCGGTGTTCCTCGGGGGACGGGCCGGCAGGGAGGTGCGACCGAGTTGACGGGCCCGGGTGGACGACACGGGCCCATGCGGGTTCGGGGCTTCGGTGCACGGTCTCGGGCCTTCGGTGCGCGAGGAATCAAGATTCACGCCTTCAGTGCGCGCCTTTCCGCTCACCGAAGGCCTGAGATTCCACACCGAGGACGCGAACCCGTGTATCGAAAGCGCGAGCACGTCCGGGGCGTGCAGGCGCCACGTGCGACGGCCGAGGAGCCCGACCGAGGCGACGGCCGGCCAAGGTGACGGCCGAGGAGCCCGACCAAAGTGACGGCGGTTCATGAGTTGATGTCGTCCCCCATGCCGGCCCCGGCACCTCCGAGCACCCCCCCGCCAGCGTCCTCGCCAGTACGCGGGCCGCCAACTCGCTGCCGGCCTCGCTCGGGTGCACGCCGTCGGCGGCGAGGAGCCCGTCGCCGACGCCGCGCCCGTCGCCGGCCTCCCAGAACGCCGCGCCGACGTCGGCCACGGCCACGCCGCACTCCCGCTCCGCGCTCCCGAAGGCCGCCTGCATGGCGGCGTGCATCTCCGCAGGCGAGAGGCCCAGCCGTCCCAAGGCCGCGCTCCCCGTGCCGAAGGCCCACGTGCCGTACAGCACCGGTACCGCGCCCGCCTCCCGGGCCATGGCCGCCAGCCGGGCCACGCTCTCCAGGAACCGCCCGGTGGCGGTGGCGGGGCCGTGGCTCATCTCCTGCAGCACGAGCGCCTCCACGCCGCCGGCCGCCAGCGCCGCGGCCGTGGCCGAGCCCAGCCGCGTGGCGGGGTTGGCCTGCTCCGCCAGCCGCGCGCCGCCGCGGGCGTGCGCAGCCACCTCACGGCCGAGGAGCCCCGCCAGTCTCCCCGGCATCCCGTTTCGCGTGGTCAGACTGTTGCCCAGCATGAGGATCGCCATGTCGGCCCCTCTCCGTAGGTATCAATAAGGAAACGTGACACGGCGACCCGCCCCCAATGTCACCACGCGCCACGTCCCCGATGTCACGCCCTGCGGCCGCCCAGCTCCCGTGCCAGGAACCGGCCTGTGACCGACTCCGGGCAGGCCGCCACCTCGGCCGGCGTGCCCGCCACCACAACGCGGCCGCCCCGCTCGCCGCCGCCGGGGCCCAGGTCCACCACGTAGTCGGCGTTGGCGATCATGTCCAGGTCGTGCTCGATAACGAGCACCGTGGCCCCGTGGTCGACGAGCCCCTGGAGCACGCCGAGCAGCGACGCCACGTCCAGCGGGTGCAGGCCGATGGTGGGCTCGTCGAACACGAAGAGCGTGCCGGTCTGGTCGCGGCGCATCTCGCTCGCCAGCTTGAGCCGCTGGGCCTCACCGCCGGAGAGCGCCGGCGTCGCCTCGCCCAACGTGAGGTAGCCCAGGCCCAGGCCGTGCAGCGTCTCCAGCTTGGAGCGCACGCCGCGCGGCCCGTCCAGGGCGTCGAGCAGCTCGTCCACCGTGAGGGCCATGAGTTGCGGCAGCGTGCGACCGCCCCCGTCGTGAACGGCGTCGGCCGCCGGCGCGTAGCGGCTGCCGTGGCAGGCGGGGCACTCCACGTCCACGTCGGGGAGGAACTGCACGTCCAGCGACACCGTGCCGCAGCCGTCGCATACCGGGCACCGCAGCGACCCGGTGTTGTACGAGAAGTCGCCGGCCTTGAGGCCGAGGGCGCGGGCCTCGTCGGTCTTGGCGAACTCCCGGCGCAGCGCGTCGAGCACGCCGGAGTAGGTACCCACGGTGGAGCGCACGTTGGCGCCGATGGGCGTGGCGTCGATGAGGTCGACACGCCCGATGCCGCCGGGCTCCACCAGGTCCACGCTCTCCGGCACCGGCAGCCCGGCCTCCTCGGCCACGAGGGCGGGCACGAGCTCCTCGAGCACGAGCGTGGTCTTGCCGGAACCCGACACGCCGGTCACGCAGGTGAGGCGTCCCACGGGGACGGAGACGTCCAGCGCCCGCACCGTGTGCAGCGGCTCGGTGACCACGCGCACGGCGCCGCGGTCGAAGGTCTCGTCGGCCGGCGCCGGCGTGCGAACGGCCACCCGCTCGGCGCCCGAGAGGAACGGGCCTATCCGGGAGGACGGGTCCGCCTCCACCTCGGCCACGGTGCCCTGGGCCACCACGCTGCCGCCGTCGGCGCCGGAGCCCGGACCCATCTCCACGAGGTGGCCCGCGTGGGCCAGCACCCGCACGTCGTGGTCCACGAGCACCACGGAGTTGCCGTCGTCGAGCAGGTCGTCCACCACGCCGAGCAGACCCTCCACGTTGGCGGCGTGCAGGCCGATGGACGGCTCGTCGAGCACGTACAGCACGCCGGTGCAGCGGCTGCGCACCGCCCGCGCCAGGGCCACGCGTTGGCGCTCCCCGGTGGAGAGCGTGGAGGAGGCGCGGTCGAGGGCCAGGTAGCCGAGGCCCAGCCGCTGAAGGCGCACCATGAGCGGCTCCATTTCCTGCGCGATGGAGCGCGCCATGGCCTCCATGGCGGGGCCCAGGCCGCAGGCCACGGTGGGCACCCAGGCGGCCAGGGCGTCCAGCGTCATGGTGCAGGCCTCCGCGAGGTTCAGCCCCTGCACCGTGGGGCGCCGCGCCGCCCCCGAGAGGCGCGTGCCGTGGCAGTCGGGGCATGTGGCCTCCGTGAGGAACCTCGCCACGCGTGCCAGGCCCTTGTCGTCCTTGACCTTGGCGAGCGCGTTCTCCACCGTGCGCTTGGCCGAGTAGTACGTGAAGTCCAGCTCCACGGCCTGCTCGGAGCCCTTGTTGCGGTAGAGGATATGGCGCTTCTCGGCGGGGCCGTCGAGCACGGTCGCCTGCTCCTCGGGCGTGAGGTCCTCGAAGGGCACGTCGGTGCGCACGCCCATCTCGGCCGCCACCTGGGGCATGAGGGCCCACATGAGCTGGCGCCAGGGGGCCACCGCGCCCTCGTCCAGCGTCTTGGTGGGGTCGGGCACGAGGGAGTCCATGTCCACCTCGCGCACCACGCCGGTGCCGCCGCAGGTGGGGCAGGCGCCGCCGGCGTTGAAGGAGAGGTCCTCGGCCCCGGGTGCATCCACGACGGCGCCGCACTCGGGGCACACGAGCGGCCGGCCCATGGCCACGGCGGGCGACGGCGGCACGGGGTGGCCGTTGGGGCAGGTGTGCCATGAGAGGCGCGAGAACATGAGCCGCAGGTAGTTGAGGAGCTCCGTGGAGGTGCCGAAGGTCGAGCGCACGTCGGGCACGCCGGGGCGCTGGCGCAGGGCCAGGGCGGCGGGCACGTGGCGCACGTCGTCCACGTCGGCGCGGGCCGTCTGGGCGATGCGGCGGCGCGTGTAGGTGGAGAGGCCGTCGAGGTAGCGGCGCGAGCCCTCGGCCCAGAGCACGCCCAGGGCCAGCGAGCTCTTGCCGGAGCCCGACACGCCGGCGACGCCCACGAGCTCGCCGAGGGGCACGTCCACGTCGATGTCCTTGAGGTTGTGGGTGCGGGCCCCGCGGACCTCTATGCATGTGGGACGTGCCATGGGGCTCCTTTCATCAAATTGCAAATATGATGCGTGACATGGGGGGCGGGTCCGTCCGTCACGTCGCGGGGTTGACGGCAGCCGCGACGACGGCCGCGGGGTCGCCGCCCTCGGCCAGGGCCTTGAGCGGCCCGTAGGCCTCGACGAGCGATCCGAGCGACATCCTCGCGTTGGCCGCGCTCGTGGACGGAAGCGCCAGGTGGGGCAGGTCGGGCCAGCGGCGGGCGTCGAAGCGCCGGTAGAGCCGGGCGGCGGTCCCGCCCGTGGTGGCCACGGCCCGGATGGGCGCGGCGTCCAGCACGCGGGCGAGGTCGTTGGGCTCGGGGTCGCGGATGGAGGAGTCCGACGCCCCGGCGATGGTGCACTGCGCCAGCACGTCCCAGAGCGCCACGCCGTGGGCCAGGGCGAAGGCGCGCCGCTCGTCCACGGTGGCCGGCACGGGCTCGCCCCACAGCGCGGCGAGCACGGGCCAGAAGCGGTTCTGCGGGTGGCCGTAGTAGAAGCCCTGGGCGCGGGAGGCAGGGCTCGGCATGGTGCCGAGAACGAGCACGGAGCTGCGGCCGTCGAACACCGGCTCGATGGTGTGGGTGACGCTTGCGGGCTCCAGGGCCATGGCTCCTCCTGTCGACAGGTGCGCTGCCCGGGAGTATAGCCCCGGGCCGGGGGCGTCGTACCTGCCCGGTGCGCCCCGTCGGCCCGCGCCCCGCCGCGTGCCGCGCGTCCGGTAAGGTGGTGGGCACGGGTGGGAGGAGGCTGGGAGGCGGCCATGATCCGGGCGGTGTTCTTCGACATAGACGGGACCCTGCGGTCCACGGCCACGGGAGAGGTGCCCCCGTCGGCCCGGGACGCCCTCGCGGCGCTGCGCCGTCGTGGCGTGGCCGTGGCGGTGGCCACCGGGCGCCATCCCGCCGAGCTCGAGGAGATGGGCCTCTCCCTCGACGTGGACGCCTTCATCTACCTCAACGGCCAGCTCTGCGTGACCGCCGACGGCACCGTCTTCCACCGCCGCACCCTCGAGGGGGCGGCCCGGGACGCACTCGTGGCGCTCTTCGACGCCGGGGAGGTCCCCGTGGCGCTCGTGGACGACCGCGGCCTCTCGCTCAACTTCTCCGACGCCCGCGTGGAGGCGGCCCAGGCGTCCGTGGCGTCGCCCGTGCCCCCGGTGCGCCCGCGTGGGGAGGGCCCGTTCTACATGGCGGCCGTCTTCGAGCGCGCGGACCACCCCGACGTCGCGGCGCTCCCCGGGGTGGCGCTGTCATCCTGGCAGGCCGACGCCGTCGACGCCATGGCCGAGGGCCCCGGCAAGCTCGAGGGTGTGAGGGCCTACCTCGACCTCCTCGGCGCCGACCCCTCGGAGGCCGCCGCCTTCGGCGACGCGGACAACGACGTCTCCATGCTCTCCTCCGTGGGATGGGGCGTGGCCATGGGCGGTGCGGCTCCCGAGGCCGCGGCGGCGGCCCGCTTCGTCACCGACGCCGTGGAGGACGACGGCGTCCTCCACGGGCTGGAGCGCCTGGGCCTCCTGTAGCCCCGGGACTCGCCGGCGCCCCCGCGGGGCATGAACCCGCTGGCCGGCCCTGTCGACGGTGCCGGCCACCGCAACCGGGGACGGCATGAGGGGAGGGGCCGTGGACGTGACGTTCGACAAGCGGGGCTGCGAGCGGGCCCTCCGCCGCTGGCCCGACCTCCGGGACCGCGTCGCCGACGTCGTGGCGGCGCAGGCGGGGGCCGGGTTCTCCCACTGCAAGCCCGCCGGCCGCCGGCATGGGCGCTCCCTCAAGGAGTGCCGGGTGAACTCGCGCGACGCCGGCAGCGTGCGCGTGGCGTTCTGGGTGGAGGGCGACGCGGCCGGCGTGGTCTACATCACGCAGACGCTCGTGCGCCGCGACTTCCTCCGGGAGCTCGGGCGCTTCCTCGGCAAGGAGGGACGATGAGGCTCGTGCCCGTGAAGCAGGCGCTCGGCACGGCCCAAGGCCTCTGCGGCCGCGGGGCCGAGGGTTCGGTGGAGCTGCTCACCTTCAAGAAGGACCGCTCCGTGACGGTGACCGCGGCCGGCGGCACGGTGACCGTGGCCGAGAGGGGCTTCTCCTCGCAGGCCGTGGAGGCACCGGCCGGCGCCGAGGCGCGGCGGGCCCTCCGCGACGCCTGCAGGCGGGAGTTCCCGAGGAGCAACAGGCTCTACGTCCGGTCGTGAGCCCCGTCCGGCCGCGGCCGAAGACCGTCGACGCCCGAGCCGCCGTCCCATTGGTCGGACACCTCCGTCCCACCGCGCACCCGTCCCGTCGGCCTGGCCGCATCGCGGTGTCGAGGGGCGGCGCCCGCGGGCCGTGGACCCGGAAACGGGCCACGTGGCGGATGGGTCGGGCGCTCCTGCCGCGCCTGCGGGCGGCCAGGCGCCCTTTCCGCGGCCGGCGTCCTTGGGATTTCTTGGGAAGGCGCCCGTCCTGATGCATGATGGAAGGCTGACACCCGAGCCCCTCCGAGCTACGAAAGCAGGGACGCCCATGGCAGAGTTCGTCTACCAGATGTACGAGGCCCGCAAGACGGCCGGCGACAAGGTCATCCTCGACGACGTGTCGCTCTCTTTCTTCCCCGGCGCCAAGATCGGCGTCGTGGGCCCCAACGGCATGGGCAAGTCCACGCTCCTCAAGGTCATGGCCGGCATCGAGGACGTCTCCAACGGCGAGGCCCGCCTCACCCCCGGCTACACCGTGGGTATCCTCGAGCAGGAGCCCAAGCTCGACGAGGACGCCACCGTCATCGAGAACATCCGCCAGGCCTTCGGCGACCTCCTGGCCAAGATCGACCGCTTCAACGAGATCGGCAACGAGATGGCCGAGCCCGACGCGGACTTCGACGCCCTCATGGCCGAGATGGGCACCCTGCAGGACCAGATCGACGCCGCCAACGGCTGGGACCTCGACTCCCAGCTCTCCCAGGCCATGGACGCCCTGCAGTGCCCCGACCCCGACACGCCCGTCTCCGTGCTCTCCGGCGGCGAGCGTCGTCGCGTGGCCCTCTGCCGCCTGCTGCTGGAGGCCCCGGACCTGCTGCTCCTCGACGAGCCCACCAACCACCTCGACGCCGAGAGCGTCCTCTGGCTCGAGCACTTCCTCCAGAACTACGAGGGCGCCGTGCTCGCCGTCACCCACGACCGCTACTTCCTCGACCACGTGGCCGAGTGGATCTGCGAGGTGGACCGCGGCCAGCTGTTCCCCTACAAGGGCAACTACTCCACCTACCTCGACACCAAGGCCGCTCGCATCGCCGCCCAAGGCCAGCAGCAGGCGCGCCTGGCCAAGCGCATGAAGGCCGAGCTCGAGTGGGTGCGCTCCAGCCCGAGCGCCCGCCTCACCAAGAACAAGGCTCGCCTCGAGCGCTACGAGCAGATGGAGGCCGAGGCCCGGAGTGCCAAGAAGCTGGACTTCGCCGAGATCCAGATCCCTGTGGGCCCGCGCCTGGGCGCCAAGGTCCTCGAGGTGGAACATCTGGAGAAGGGCTTCGACGACGCCTCGGGCGAGCGCCGCGTCCTCATCGACGACCTCTCGTTCACCCTGCCGCGCAACGGTATCGTGGGCGTCATCGGCCCCAACGGCGTGGGCAAGACCACGCTGTTCAAGACCATCGTGGGGCTCGAGGAGCCGGACGGCGGCACCGTGGAGCTGGGCGAGAGCGTGAAGCTGTCCTACGTGGACCAGAACCGCGCCGGCATCGACCCCGACAAGACCGTGTGGGAGGTCGTCTCCGACGGCAACGACTTCATGATGGTGGGCGAGACCGAGGTGCCGAGCCGCGCCTACGTGGCCGCGTTCGGCTTCAAGGGCGCCGACCAGCAGAAGAAGGCCGGCGTGCTCTCCGGCGGCGAGCGCAACCGCCTCAACCTGGCCCTCACCCTCAAGCAGGGCGGCAACCTGCTGCTCCTGGACGAGCCCACCAACGACCTCGACGTCGAGACCCTCTCCAGCCTCGAGGCCGCGCTCCTCGACTTCCCCGGCTGCTCCGTGGTGATCAGCCACGACCGCATGTTCCTGGACCGCATCGCCACCCACATCCTGGCCTGGGAGGGCACGGACGACGAGCCCGGCCACTGGCACTGGTTCGAGGGCAATTTCGAGAGCTACCAGAAGGACCGCGAGAGGCGCCTGGGCCCGGAGGCCAGCCGCCCGCACCGGATCCACCGGAAGCTCACCCGCGACTAGGGCCTCCCGTACCCGGGATATCTTTCGCCGTCACCTTCCACCTGAACGCGATTGGGGGCGACTTCCGATGCGCTTCTGCGCCGGAAGTCGCCCCCAGTCGTGTTCAGGTGCCCCGAATCCGCCCCTGACCGCGTTCAGGTGCCGAGAGGGTCGCCCCCAGCCGCGTTCAGGTGGGGGAGGGGTGTGACAGCAAGAGGGGCCCGGCCAATGGAACACCCAAAGAGCCCGACCAAAGTGACAGGGGAGGTGCCCGGGTGTTGGGACAGAAGTGCCCGACCATTGGGACAAAAGTGTCCGGGTGATGGGACAGGGACAGGGACAGGGCCGAGCAGTACTCGCAAGGCCCCGACCCATGAGGTGAAGCCCCCACAATCCCTCCATTTTCTGAGCATTCTCGCGCAAAACACGCAAAAATGCGCAATACTAGGCAACGCCACGCAGAAACCGGCACCATAGCCGCACCCATCACCGGGAGGTCTCATGTCAGAGCACGCGCCGCTCGACGCCGCCGCAGCCGCGGAGGCCGCTTTCGCCCGCGCCCAGTCCCAGCCGTTCCCCGACGACGTCTTCACCGCGCCCGAGCTCAACTGGGCCGTCATCGGCTGCGGCGTCATCGCCAACCAGATGGCCGAGTCCCTCGCCCTTGCCGGCCGCCGCCTCGCCGGTGTGGCCAACCGCACGGCCTCCAAGGCCCACGCCTTCGCCGAGCGCCACGGCGTGCCGCGCGCCTACGAGACCGTCGAGGAGCTCTACGCCGACCCCGCCATCGACGCCGTCTACATCACCACGCCGCACAACACCCACATCACCTACCTGCGCGACGCCCTCGCCGCCGGCAAGCACGTGCTCTGCGAGAAGGCCATCACCCTCAACTCCGCCGAGCTCGACGAGGCCCGCGCCCTGGCCGCCGAGAACGGCGTCCAGCTCATGGATGCCACCACCATCCTCCACATGCCCCTCTACCGGGAGCTCCGCCGCCGCGCGGCCGCCGGCGAGTTCGGCCCGCTCAACCTCGTGCAGGCGAGCTTCGGCAGCTACAAGGAGTACGGCGACCTCACCAACCGCTTCTACAACCCCAACCTCGCCGGCGGCGCCATGCTCGACATCGGCGTCTACGCCCTCACCTTCGCCCGCCTCTTCATGGAGAGCCAGCCCGAGGAGCTCGTCTCCCTCGGCAACCTCGCCTCGACCGGCGTCGACGAGAAGGGGGGCATCGTCGCCCGCAACGCCGAGCAGCAGCTCGCCGTCATCAGCCTCTCGCTCCACTCCAAGCAGCCCAAGCGCGGCGTGCTCTCCTTCGACCGCTGCTACATCCAGGTGGACGAGTACCCCCGTGCCGACCGCGCCAAGATCGTGTGGACCGAGGACGGCTCGGTGGAGGAGGTCTCGGCCGGCGAGGAGGCCTACGCCCTCTGCTACGAGATGGCCGACCTCGAGCGTGCCGTCGCCGGCGACGAGGACGCCCGCGCCCTCATCGGCTATGCCGCGGACGTCATGGACCTCATGACCTCGCTCCGCGCCGCCTGGGGCGTCGTGTACCCCGAGGAGCGGTAGGCGTGATCGCGCGGCAGCGCCTGGACCGGATCGTGGAGACGGTGAGCCGCAACGGGGCGGCCACCGTCCCCGAGCTGGCGGAGTCGTTCGGGATCAGCGAGTCGACCATCCGACGCGACCTCGACAAGCTCGACTCCGCCGGGCGCCTGGTGAAGGTCCACGGCGGTGCCGTGTGCCTGGAGGACGAGCATGTTCGCCGCGAGCTCACCATCGGCGAGCGGGCCGACCTCCACACGGCCGAGAAGGCGCGCATCGCCCGGTACGCGGCGTCGCTCATCGGCCCGGACGACCTCGTCTACGTGGACGCCGGCACCACGTGCCGGGTGCTCGTGGACCACATCGAGGAGGCCCGCGCCTCCTACGTCACGAACTCGCTGGACAGCGCAGCGGCCCTCGCGGCGCGCGGGCTCTCGGTGGTGGTGCTCGGCGGCGAGGTCAAACCCGCCATGGCGGCGCTCGTGGGCCCCGAGGCCGTGGAGACACTGTCGCGCTACCGCTTCACCCTGGGGTTCTGGGGTGCCAACGGCGTGAGCCGCGAGTTCGGCCTCACCACGGCCGAGCGCCTGGAGGCGCAGGTGAAGCGCCTCTCGATCGCGCGGACCGAGCGGCCCTTCGTGCTTGCCGACCACACGAAGTTCGGACGCGTGGGGCCCGTGGTGTTCGACCCGCTGGAGGCGGCGACGGTCCTCACGGACGAGGTCCCGCCCGACTGGGCCGACGTCGCGACGGTCCGCGCCGTCTGACGGGGGCGGGGTGGCTGCCGCGATGCCGGCACCGGCCGTGACACCCCGCCCCGTGACGCCCCCTGCGCCACCCCCCCTCTCCCAGCTGCCCCCCCCTCGGCACCTGAATGCGATTGAGGGCGACTTCCGCCGCGCTCCTGCGCCGGAAGTCGCCCTCATCCGTTTTCAGGCGTCCGGAATCCACCCTCAGACGCGTTCAGGTGCCGAGGGGGTCGCCCCTGACCGCGTTCAGGTGGAGAAGGGGGCGATCGAGTTCGGGCGGAAGGGGGGGCGACCTCTCGGCACCGGGGCGCGAATCACCGGATGCGCGCCCCGGTGCCGAGGCGGAGCCCCCGCGATGCGTGACCCCGGACCCCATGAGGCGAAGACCCCCGCGGCCACCGTCCGTTGAAACTGGTTCCAACGACCGCTCGCCGGAAGCAAACCGATTTACTGAGCTGAAAGAAACAACTAAATAAAATACTATCTGATATAACGTCGGCTTTCGTCGGGACAGTCTCGCACCTGCACTTATACCGACAAAAACCGAGGGTGTCCCCATCGAAAAGAACCGGGAACCGCTGCCGTCCTCGGTCCCGCAGGGGTACCCGACCATCCCCGTTATCCCTGAAAAACAAAGAATCTGTCGGAAAAACGCCAGTTTATCGCCCAAAACACGACGCTGGATAAACTAGGATTCCAGTTAGCGAGATGCGCGGATAAACCGATTTACGCACCGGCTTTACCCGCGTCGTCGAATTCCTCCCGCGTCCGGACGCGGCCACGGGGGAGCCCATGGGAACCGCATCGCATCGTCGTGTCCCGCCCGGCCGCCCGGGTCGGGACGGCAACCAGAGAGGAACCGCAATGAAACCCAAAGAGCACAGGGTCTCCCTCGCCACCCGCCTGGGCTACGGCTCGGGCAACCTCGTGGGTTCCGGCGCCCTGGCCATCTCCAGCGCCTGGCTCGTCATCTTCTACACCCAGTACGCGGGCCTCACCATGCCCGAGGCCACCCTCATCTACTCGACGGCGCTGCTCGTCGACACGTTCGCCAACCCCATCTGCGGCTTCATCACCGACGCCTTCAACAACACCTGGCTCGGCCGCCGGTTCGGCCGCCGCCGTTTCTTCATCCTGCTGTCGATCCCGGTGCTCGGCATCCTGAACCCGCTCATGTGGGTGGTCGTGCCCAACGGCTTCGCCTACTACTTCGTGGTCTACGTGCTCTACAACCTCATGTACACCATGGTCATGATCCCCTACGACGCCCTGCCGGCCGAGATGACCACCGACTACGAGGAGCGCACGTACCTCTCCGGCCTGCGCGCCATCTTCGGCAAGGTGGCCAACTTCCTCACCGCCGCCCTGCCCGGCATCTTCTTCGTGGTGTTCGGCAACGAGAACCCCATGGCGTTCTTCGTGCTCGGCTGCGCGTTCGGCGTCATGATGGCCGGTGCCATGCTCTTCGTCTACCTCAGCACCTGGGAGCGCCCCGTCTGCGAGGAGACCATGGAGCGCGTCGCCAGCCCCCTCGAGGGCCTCAAGAAGCTCTTCGTCGACATGTTCTCCACCCTGCGCATCAAGACCTTCCGCAACCTCCTCGGCATGTACCTGTTCGGCTTCGGCGCCGAGTGGCTCTTCAACTCGCTCTTCGCCTACTTCGTGATGTACGTCCTGTTCCTGCCCAAGGCCAGCGCCAGCGCCTGGCAGTCCATGAGCTCCATCCTCCAGCTGGTCTCCACCCTCGTGGTCATGGGCGTCGTGGCCAAGAAGGGCTTCCGCAAGCCCTACATGGCGGCCGAGGGCGTGGTCATCGCGGCCTCCATCGCCTACGTGCTCTGCGGCGTCTTCGGCATCGACGCCGCCAGCGCCGCCGGGTTCGCCGGCATCACCGCCATCGTCGTGGTCTTCGGCCTGGGAACCGGCGCCGTCTACTACATCCCCTGGCAGGCCTACCTGTTCGTGGCCGACGTCGACGAGGTCGTCACGGGGCGCCGCCGCGAGGGCACCTTCTCCGCCGCCATGCACCTCTGCGGCAAGCTCATGAACTCCGCCGTGGTGGCCGCCCTCGGCATGGTCATGACCGCCTGCGGCTACATCTCGGGCACGTCCGGCGACGTCACCCAGCCGGCCTCCGTCACCGGCGGCGTCCTCGCCGTCATGCTCGTGGGCGTGGCCGGCCTCTCCGTCCTCGGCATCGTCTGCGCCAAGCTCATGCGCCTCGACCGCGAGACCGACGCCGTCGTCCAGGGCGAGTGCGCCCGCATCAAGGCCGGCGGCCGCATGGAGGACGTGGACCCCGAGGTCAAGCGCGTCTGCGAGGAGCTCTCCGGCGTCCCCTACGAGCTGTGCTTCGGCCACAACACCATCGGCTACCACACCCCGGAGGAGACGGCCCGCATCAAGGCCGAGATGCCCGCGCGCAGGCTCCTCTCGTTCGGCCTGTCCCCCGAGGACGAGGCCGAGGTGGCCGAGGGCACCTCGCTCGACGGCACCCCCGGCGAGGCCGCCTGACCCGCCCGTCCCCACCCGACCCGTCCCGGGGCGGGGCCCGCGCGGCCCCGCCCCCCTGCAGACAGGAGCCCCCATGGGTTGCAACGCCATCCTCGACCGCTACATCCGGCAGCTCATCGTCGACTCCACCCCCGAGGCGCCGGCCTGGAACATCGAGAAGATCAAGTCGGGCGCACCCAACACCTGGAACTACATCGACGGGTGCATGATCAAGGCCCTCATCGAGCTCTACGAGATCACCGAGAGCCCCGGCTACCTGGCCTTCGCCGACGACTACATCGGGTGGTTCGTCGAGGAGGACGGCACCATCAGGCACTACGACCCCGAGGAGTACAACCTCGACAACGTCAACGCCGGCAAGA
>ERZ808035.1086-NODE-1086-length-16380-cov-28.101331_pt1 | contig 16380 bp, 12 predicted proteins | sample MGYA00380189_ERZ808035 | MGnify/ENA primary metagenome ERZ808035 (study PRJEB31490, sample SAMN06133407) | mouse gut metagenome | isolation source: M5_1 | host: mice | place: China: Chengdu | collected 2015-05 ...
GTTCCACCATGCAAAATGTCCAACCCTCTATTTTCAATGTAAAATCACCATGCAAAATGTCCACGTGACCGGAGTTTATGATGCGAATGCCCGGAGTTTCGGAGCAAACCTCCGGAGTTTTCTCACTGCTTGAAGACGACGATGCCACCTTCCACGATGATTCCCTTGTCGAAGTTGGCGTTCCGGCCATAATGCCTGTCCCAGCCGTATCCGCCCGTGACGAACAGACCCAAGCGTTCCGTCAGACTGTATTCGAGGTTGACACGGCCTTGGAGCGAGTAGAGGCGCGCGGGGAAGCCGTAATCCTTGTTATGGAAAGTCTCCACGTGCTGGTAGCCCATGTCGCCGCTGACGGACAGCCGTCTGCAAAGGGGCAGACCGAGCCCGGCACGGTAGAACAGCGCACCGGAGAACTTGTCGCCGAAGTCGAGGAAGTGCGTGCCGCCGCCGAGGATGGTGTAGAAGAGACGGTTCTTGAAGCGCGCCGCCACGTTCAGTTTCGTGGCGTTGCCGCCGAAGAGCATCAGCTGCACGCGCGTGTCCGGGTTGGCGTTGACCAATCCTAATTGAAAGCCGTCCAGCTGTTCGCGGTAGTAGTTCACCAGCCCTATCTGGAGTCCTTTGGCACGGACCGCCACATTCAGTGGAGCAAGCTGCACACCTGTTGCCGTGCCCCCCGTGATGTTTCCCAAACCTGAAACCTGAAGTCCTTTCATGCTGCCGCCTGCCACGTTCAGCAGGCCGGACAGGGTGATGCCGGAGAAATTGTTGCCTGCGATGTTGGCAAGGCCGGACAGTTGCACGCCTGCACTTTTGTTGCCCGTGATGTTCAGCAGTCCGCCCACGATGAAGCCGTTGCAATTATCGCCAGCGATGTTGGCAAGACCGGCGACGGCCGCACCTCGCGCCTGGTCGCCCGTGATGCCTACCAGTCCGGCGACGGACACGCCGCCGAGGCGCCCGCCGTTGACATTGGTGATGCCTGCCGCTTGTATGCCACGCATATTTCCGCTTGTCACGTTGAAGATGCCGGACAGCTGCGCACCGTTCACGTCCCTGTTCACACCTGCGCCCAGTACGTTCACTCCTATGCCGTTCAGGCGGTTCATGGCAGAGAATATGCCGACATTGAGGAGGGTGCTTCCTACGGTGTCTGTGCGTTGTGTGGCAAGGTTCTTCCAAAGGGAGAGGTTGATGCCTGCCTTGTCCTTGCGGGCTGTCGTCGGCCGATTGCCGTTCTGTGCATGGAGCGTTCCTGCCGATAGCAGGAGGAGAAAGAGGAAGGAATATATAGAGGTGTGGTGAAAGATTCTATACGGATTATGCGGGTTCATTGAAGAAAAGCCCTGTGTCGTCCGTGTTTGGTCAATGTCAATCTGATTGTTTTTTTTCATTTCCATTTCCATTTCTCCTGCATTGCTGATTATTAAAATTTTTACTGTACTTCGTCGGGCCAGGGGGCTAACTGTCTGGTGGCACGTAGGGTGGGGCGCTGTGCGTCTACCGAGCGCAGGTAGTCACCCAGTTTCTTCGACAGCTTCCTGACCAATTCGGGATGTTCGGCGGCGGCATCGTGCTTCTCGCTGATGTCGGCAGAGATGTTGAACAGTTCGTGTTTGCCGCTGTCGAAGTAATATACCAGTTTCCAGTCGCCGGAACGGATGGCGCAGGTGGCGCCTATGCCCGGTCCGGACGGCCCCCAGCTGTGGGGATAGTGCCAGTAGATGTCGCGGGCGGGCATCTTGCCTTTGCCGGTGAGCAGGGGCAGGAAGCTGATGCCGTCGCGCTGCTGCACCGTGTGGTAGCGGCGCACGCCGGCTATCTCGAGCAGGGTGGGGAAGAAATCTTCTATCATCAGGTAGTGGTCGCACTTGGTATGGGCATCCACTACGCCGGGCCAGCGCACAATCATCGGTTCGCGCACGCCGCCTTCGTAGGCGGAGCCTTTGCCGCTGTTGAGCGGGTAGTTCTGCACGTGCAGTTGTCCGGCGCGGGTGTGTGCGGCAAGTCCGCCGTTGTCGGACATGAACAGGAGAACGGTGTTGTCGGCCAGCCCGTTCCGGTCCAGGTAGTCCATCAAGTCGCCCAGGCTCTTGTCCATACCCTCGATGAGGGTGGCATACGCCGCTTCTACCGGTGGCAATCCCTTGTCCAGATACTTCTGGTAGAAACGCATATCGGGCTGTATGGGTGTGTGGATGGCATAATGCGCCATGTAGAGGAAAAAGGGCTTGTCCGTCTTCTGCGCATTGTCCAGTGCTTTCTCGGCTTCGAGGGTGAGGGCTTCGGAGAGGAAGATATCTTTCCCGTGGTACTTCTCCAGTCCGGGTACGGCGGCCAGCGGGCTTTTTCCGTCGGGTTTGTTGCCGAAGTTCTGCATTCCGTAGTAACTGGCGGGGGAGCCTGCCGCATGGCCGGCGATGTTTACGTCGAATCCCATCCGCAAGGGGTCGGCCCCGGGGGTGTCGTTAGCGCCGAAGTGGGCCTTGCCGCAGTGTATGGTGTGGTAGCCGTTGTCTTTGAGCAGTTGTGCCAGCGAGGTCACTTGCGTGGTGCGCTCCACGCCGGGCTCCTGGCAGATGCCGTTGACGTTCCATTCGGGATAAATCATTACGGAGTCCGGCTCTTCGTGCGTGGTGTTTTTGCGCAGTGTCCAGCTTGTCACCCGATGGCGTGCGGCGTTCATGCCCGTGAAGAGGCTGACGCGCGTAGGCGAACTGATACTGCAAGCGTAGGCTTGCGTGAACATCTTGCCCTGGGCGGCGAGGCGCTCCATGTTGGGCGTGTGGTAGGTGTCGTTGTAGTGCGTGCGCTGCGTCCAGAAAGGCAGGGAAGTGTCTTGCCATCCCATGTCGTCCACAAGGAACAATATGATGTTGGGGCGTTTTCCTGCAACCGTAGTGGTGACGGGCGTTTCGTTCGAAGGCGCCGCTTTGGCTTCTGCCACCGTTCCGCATAGCGGAAGGAGCGTGGCTGATAGTAATAATTCGTTTCTCATAGTTCTATAGTGATTAGTTCTATAGTGATTAGTGATTAGTGGTTGGTTCTGTAATGGAATCATGTTATTCAGCCGCAGTTGACACGGATTGCGCAGACTTTTTTTCTTGGTTTATCCGCAATATCCGCGTCAGCTGCGGCTGGAAAATTGTGTATGGGCCGTTTCGATGCGCCCTTATTCCTTATCCTTTGGCTTCCTGATAGAGGAAACGTTTGATGGATTTCTTCGGAGTCTTTTCAAACTCTTCGGGGTATATTTTCATTTTTGAGATTTGGCTGTAGGCGGGCAGTTCGGCGTTCAGTGCCACACGGTTCTCTTCCATGGCACGCTCTATGTCATCATTGGTGAGGCCGTGTGCGAAGGCATCGTCGAAATCGGGGTAGACCAGCCCCACGAGTTTGTCGTTCTGCTGCACGATGATGCTTTCCGCTACGTACGGCAGGTTGTTCAGCTTGTCTTCTATCTCTTCGGGATAGATGTTCTGTCCGCTCGGTCCGAGGAGCATATTCTTGCTGCGTCCCTTGATGGTGATATTGCCTTCGGCATCCATCAGGGCGAGGTCGCCGGTGTGCAGCCAGCCGTCTTTGTCCATTACCTGCTCGGTGGCTTCTTCGTTCTTGTAGTAGCCCAGCATGACGTTGGGGCCGCGGCAGACGATTTCGCCGGGGATGTTCTCAGGGTCGGGAGAGAGGACTTTTACTTCCATACGCGGTGCGGCCTTTCCACACGATCCGGGTTTGAAGCGGGTCCAGTCTTCGTAGCAGATGATGGGGGCGCACTCCGTCATGCCATAGCCTACGGTGTAGGGGAAGTCTATCATGCGCAGGAATTGTTCTATTTCCTGGTTGAAAGCCGCGCCGCCGATGATGACTTCCACGAAGTTTCCGCCGAAAGCCTGTATCATTTGTTCGCGTACGGTGGCCTTTATCTTGTCGTTGATGATGGGCACTTTCAGCAGCAGTTTCATGGTGGGTGTCTCCAGCTTGGGCAGCACGCTCTTCTTGATGATTTTCTCGATGATAAGCGGCACGGCGACAATGAGGTTCGGTTTCACGTCGGCAAAGGCCTGGAAGATTATCTTCGGGCTGGGCATACGGGTGAGGTAGTAGATGTGGCAGCCTACGGCAAACTCGTAGAGGAACTCGAAGGCGAGTCCGTACATATGTGCCATGGGCAGCATACAGACTAACTTGTCTCCAGCTTTCAGCGGCAGTACTTCGAAAGCGAAGCGGGTGTTGGACCAGAGGCTGCGGTAGGGCAGCATGACACCTTTCGAATAGCTGGTGGTACCGGACGTATAGTTGATGACTGCCAGTTCTTCGGGCTCGTCTTTATGGTAGTCGATGTGCTCCTTGCGGAAGTTCTTGGGATACTTCCTGCCGAACATCTCGTTGAGGTGCTCGCGGGCGTAGGTGACCCGTTCGTTGCGTGATACCAGCAGTGTGAAGTCCGTCATCATGAAAATCCCTTCCAATAGCGGCATGGCGTTTTCATTGAGGTTTTCCCACACTTGGTCGCCTACGAAAAGGAGTTTGGCTTCGGAGTGGTTGACGATGTGGTGCACATTGTCGGCCTTGAATTCGTGAAGGATGGGCACGATGACCGCGCCATACGTCAATGTGGCGAGGAAAGTTACTCCCCAGTGCGAGCTGTTACGTCCGCATACGGCAATTTTGTCGCCTTTCTTGATGCCGCTCGCTTCGAAAATGATATGTAGCTTTTCTATTTTGCGGGCCACGTCTTTGTATTGCAGGGTTGCTCCCTTGTAGTCGGTCAGCGCATCCAGGTCCCAGTGCTCTTTTATGCTATTCTCTATATAAGAGATAAAACTTTGTTTCATTACGTGTTGCACATTTAGTATAAATTTGTGCAAATATAAGGGTTTATATAGAGATTGCAAATTTTTAGGGGGAAAAAGCACTTTGTGCAAATTCCCCCCCCCCCTCTTTCTCTTGTTGTTATTGGTTGTTCAGATACCAGCGGTACATTCGTTCCACGCCTTCTTCGATGTCTATCTTGTGGTGCCACCCCAGTGCGTGCAGCTTGCCGGGGTCGGTGAGTTTGCGCAGAGTGCCGTCGGGCTTGCTGCTGTCGAAAGTCAGTTTCCCGTGATAGCCCACGATGCCGACAATCAGTTCGGCAAGTCGGCGGATAGTGATTTCCTTGCCCGTGCCGATATTGATGTGGCAGTTGCGGATATCTTTATCTCCGGATTGGTAGGTGTCCTTGAAATCTACGTGCTCCATGACGAATACGCTGGCGTCTGCCATTTCCTCGCTCCAAAGGAACTCGCGCAGCGGTGTTCCCGTTCCCCAAAGCCTGACTTCTTCCGGGCCGATGCCGTACTTGGCGAGTATGTCCAGAATCTCTTCGTTGCTGTTGTTTCCGCTGATGCCTTCTACGGGACGCAGGTTCATGTCGCGGCGTACGGCATCCCAGTCGTTTTGTCGCAGACAGTGTGCCAGATGTATTTTGCGGATCATGGCAGGGAGTACGTGGCTGCGTTCCAAGTCGAAGTTGTCGTTGGGGCCGTAAAGATTGGTGGGCATGACGGCGATGTAGTTTGTGCCGTATTGCAGGTTGAAACTTTCGCACATTTTTAGTCCGGCAATCTTGGCAATGGCATACGGCTCGTTGGTATACTCCAAGGATGAAGTAAGAAGCGCATCCTCTTTCATTGGCTGTTCGGCATCACGCGGATAGATGCAGGTGCTGCCCAGAAAAAGCAGTTTCTTTATATTGTGGCGGAAACTTTCGCCGATGACGTTTTGCTGTATCTGAAGATTTTTATAGATGAAATCGGCACGGTAGATGCTGTTGGCCATGATGCCGCCTACGAAAGCGGCGGCAAGGAATACATATTCCGGTTGTTCTTCATCGAAAAAACGGCGGACGGCAACTCCGTCCAACAAGTCGAGCTCTTTGTGGGTTCTGCCCACAAGGTTGGTGTAGCCTTTCTCCTGCAGGTTTTTCCAAATGGCTGAACCTACCAGCCCGTGATGTCCTGCGATGTATATTTTTGCGTCTTTATTTAACATATCTGTCTAAATTTCGTTGTCTTTTTGGTGCAGTTTCCGTACGAATTTCATGTCGTGTGCCGCCATGATGCGTACAAGTTCGGGGAAACTTGTCTTTGTCGGATTCCAGCCAAGCAATGTCTTTGCTTTGGTGGGATCGCCCAGTAACTGCTCCACTTCGCAAGGGCGAAAATATTTCGGGTCAACTTCCACCAGTGCCTTACCGGTCTTCACGTCTATGCCTTTCTCGTCCACGCCCGTACCTTCCCAATGCAGTTGTATGCCGACTTCCTCGAAAGCCAGCGTGGCAAATTCGCGTACGGTGTGCATCTCTCCGGTGGCGATGACAAAATCTTCCGGTGTGTCGTGTTGCAAGATAAGCCACATACATTCCACGTAGTCGCGTGCATACCCCCAATCGCGGCGTGCATTGAGGTTGCCCAGGTAGAGCTTGTCTTGTAATCCTTGCGCGATGCGTGCGGCGGCCAGCGTGATTTTACGGGTCACGAACGTCTCGCCACGCCGTTCGCTTTCGTGGTTGAAGAGGATACCGTTCACGGCAAACATACCGTAGCTTTCGCGGTAGTTTTTAGTAATCCAGAAACCATATTGTTTGGCCACGCCGTACGGACTGCGCGGATAGAACGGGGTGGTCTCCTTCTGCGGCACTTCCTGCACTTTGCCGAACAGTTCGGAGGTGGAGGCTTGATATATCTTTGTTTTCTTTTCCAAACCGAGGATTCGTACAGCCTCGAGCATACGCAGTGTTCCTATGGCATCTGTTTCGGCAGTGTATTCAGGCACGTCGAACGATACCTTCACATGGCTCTGTGCGGCCAGGTTGTAGATTTCGTCCGGTTGCACCTGCTGGATGATGCGTATCAGCGAGCTGCTGTCCGTCATGTCGCCATAGTGCAAGTTAATGGTGCGTTTCTGCTTCATGTCGCGCACCCATTCATCGAAATACAGATGTTCGATGCGCCCGGTATTGAATGAAGATGAACGGCGCATGATGCCATGCACCTCGTAACCTTTCTGCAATAGAAATTCTGCGAGGAACGACCCGTCCTGTCCGGTGATTCCGGAGATGAGAGCTTTTTTCATTGGATTCTGAGTGTCTATGTTTTTTTAAGTCTGTTGTATGTTTCAGCGTGCAAAAGTCGTAATTTATTGTGAGACAACCAAACGATTTCAAGAACAAGTATGAACAAATTGCAGTCGCTTTTTGTTTCAACAGTAAATATAATTTTTGCACAGATATGGGAAATCTAAATAAAGCGGATGTAGGCCTGATAGGACTGGCTGTGATGGGCGAGAACCTGGCCTTGAATATGGCCGGCAAAGGCTGGCGGGTTGCGGTTTATAACCGTACGGTGCCTAGAACGGAAGAAGGGGTGGTGGAGCGTTTTGTGAACGGGCGGGCACGAGGCAAAAGTATTGAAGGCTATACGGAGCTGGCTCTTATGGTGGAGTCCGTTGCCGTTCCGCGCAGGATAATGATGATGGTGCGTGCCGGCAGTGCCGTAGACGAACTGATGGAGCAACTGTTTCCGTTGTTGTCGCCGGGTGACATATTGATAGATGGCGGCAATTCCAACTATGAAGATACCGAACGCCGTGTGGAGTCGGCCGAAGCGAGAGGATTCCGTTTTGTGGGTGCGGGTATCTCAGGTGGTGAAGAGGGGGCGCTGAATGGCGCCTCTATCATGCCGGGCGGTTCGGCAAACGCTTGGGAGGCGGTGCGGCCGTTGCTTCAAAGCATTGCTGCCCGTGCGTCCGATGGCACGCCGTGTTGCCAGTGGGTAGGGCCGGGCGGCTCGGGACACTTCGTCAAGATGGTCCACAACGGCATCGAATATGGCGATATGCAACTCATATCGGAAGCCTATTGGGTGATGAAGAATCTGCTGAAACTGGATAATGAAGAGATGTCGTCCGTCTTTTCGCATTGGAACGAGGGTAAGTTGCGTAGTTATCTTGTCGGAATCACCGCCGAGATCTTGCGGCACAAGGATAAGTCGGGTGGTCATCTGATAGACAAAATACTGGATACGGCCGGGCAGAAGGGAACGGGTAAGTGGTCGGTAGTCAATGCCATGGAGTTGGGTATGCCGCTGGGATTGATTGCAGCGGCGGTCTTCGAGCGCAGCCTGTCTGCACAGAAGGAACTGCGGGAGTCGGCCGCCAGGCAATTTGCCGGCTTGCGTACAGAAGCGGTCTACAACAAGTCTGAAATGCTGAAAGACCTCTATGCGGCGCTCTATGCCTCCAAGATAGTCTCCTATGCACAAGGCTTCGCCGTATTGCAACGCGCCTCGGACGTCTTTGGATGGAACCTTGATTTGGCTTCCATAGCCCGGATGTGGCGGGGCGGCTGTATCATACGCAGCGTTTTCCTGAATGATATCGCCATATCTTTCGAGCAAAACGGAATATCGCGGCATCTGCTGCTGATGCCGTATTTCAGTGGCGAGATGAAGCAGTCGCTTCCCGGCTGGAAACGGCTGGTGGCCCAGGCGATGAAAGAGGAACTTCCGGTTCCCGCCTTCTCGTCGGCACTGAACTATTTCTATTCGCTCGTTTCCGCCCGGCTGCCGGCAAATATGGTTCAGGCACAACGCGATTATTTCGGTGCTCATACCTTCGAGCGTGTGGACGGACTTCGTGGGCAGTTCTTTCACGAAAACTGGACGGGACGCGGGGGAGACACGAAATCGGGAAGTTACAATGTGTAGTCCTTGCCTTTCGTATGAAGTTTGCAGAAGGGACTCTTAAACAAACATAGCACTATGAGTAAATTTGTGATGATAATTTTTGGCGCTTCCGGCGACCTGACGAAACGTAAACTGATGCCGGCGCTATATACCTTATATAAAGAACGACGTCTGCCGGAAGATTTTGTCATTTTGGGTGTCGGGCGTACCGGATACCGTGATGATACCTACCGGGCTTACATACGGACGGAGCTGGAACGTTTTTCCGCTTCGGAAGAAGCTGCCGACCGACGTGGGACGGATTTTTGCGAATGTCTGTACTACCTTTCGCTCAATCCTGCCGAATCTGCCGATTACGGCAAGCTGGATGCCCGTCTTCAAGCGTTGACGGGCGAACGTGAACCGGACGGTATGTTGTATTACCTGGCTACACCGCCCTCTTTGTATGGCCTGATTCCTCTTCATCTCAAGGCTGCCTGCCTGAACCGCCCGCATACGCGCATCATTGTGGAGAAACCTTTCGGTTATGACCTGGAATCCGCCCGGGAACTGAACCGCATCTATGCTTCGGTGTTCGCGGAGCACCAGATTTACCGTATCGACCATTTCTTGGGGAAAGAGACTGCGCAGAACATCCTTGCCTTCCGCTTTGCCAACGGCATCTTTGAACCACTTTGGAACCGTAACTATATCGACTATGTGGAGATTACCGCTGTGGAGAATCTCGGCATTGAACAACGTGGTGGCTTTTACGAAGGGACCGGGGCTTTGCGCGATATGGTACAGAACCATCTTATCCAGTTGGTGGCACTCACTGCGATGGAGCCACCGGCTGTCTTCAATGCCGACAGCTTTCGCAACGAAGTGGTGAAAGTGTACGAGTCGCTCGCACCTTTGACCGGAAAAGACCTGGAAGAACATATTGTCCGCGGGCAATATACCGCATCCGCCACCCGGATTGGCTATCGCGAAGAGAAAGATGTAGCTTCCGACTCACGCACAGAGACTTACATTGCTATGAGAATCGGTATTGACAACTGGCGCTGGAACGGCGTACCCTTCTATATCCGCACCGGAAAACAGATGCCGACTAAAGTGACAGAGATAGTGGTGCACTTCCGTGAGACCCCTCACCAGATGTTCCGTTGCGAAGGTGCCCATTGCCCACGTGCCAACAAGCTGGTTTTGCGGTTGCAGCCCAACGAGGGTATCGTACTGAAGTTTGGAATGAAGGTGCCCGGACCGGGGTTCGAAGTGAAGCAGGTGATGATGGACTTCAGCTATTCCGATTTGGGCGGAGTGCCCGTCGGCGACGCGTATGCCCGTCTGATAGAGGACTGCATACAGGGCGACCAGACACTTTTCACGCGCAGTGATGCCGTAGATGCATCGTGGCGTTTCTTCAACCCCGTGTTGGACTACTGGCATGACCATCCCGACACACCGCTTTATGGTTATCCTGTAGGTACTTGGGGACCTTTGGAAAGTGAAAAAATGATGCACAGCCATGGAGCTGAATGGACCAATCCATGTAAGAACCTGACAAATACTGATGAATATTGTGAATTATGAAAAGCTATATATATTCTACTGCAACTTCCACTTCACGTGCTCTTATCCGGTATATAATTGATATGATGAACCGGGAACCTGAGCGTATCTTTTATATTGCTTTCAGCGGAGGAATGACGCCTTCCCTCATGTTCGATATCTGGGCACACGAGTTCTGGGAGAGGACTCCGTGGATACGGATGCGGATTTTTTGGGTAGACGAGCGTTGTGTGCCCGTCAAAGACTCAGACAGCAACTACGGCACGATGCTGCGGTTGCTGTTGCGCGAAGTGGGTATGCCTGACGAGTTTGTATTTCCCATTCACGGCGTTTCCCCTCATCCGGCGCAAGAAGCCAAACGTTATTCGGATTTGGTTTCCGCTACAGTTCCTTTGCGTCATGGCTTTCCGGCATTCGATTTGGTACTGTTGGGAGCGGGTGATGATGGACACACTTCTTCCATCTTTCCGGGGCAGGAGTATCTGCTCGCTTCCTTTCATCCGTACGAAGAGAGCGTGAATCCTTATAACGGACAACCACGTATCGCCATGACGGGATGCTTGCTTTTCAACGCTAAGAAAATTGTATTTCTGATTACCGGCAAGAACAAGACGAGCATTGTTTATGATATTCTGAAATCGGGTGACACCTGTCCGGCTGCTTATGTGGCACATCATGCCGAAAATGTGGAAGTGTTTACGGATGTGGAAATAAGCCTATAAATAAAAAGCACTTCCAACGTTCGCTTACGGAGGAAGTGCTTACACAAAAACTAAACTAGACTTAACTAAACTATTCTATTGGGGGAGTTTCACAACTCCTATCTGTTGGCTGCAAAGGTAGAAAAACATCTTTTAATATGCAATAGGATATTCTTGGAAATAAATCAATTTATATAAAATGTAAAGCAATAAATATGTTTTTTAACTCCTTTTATTAAGAAACTCCTGGAAGATTATCTTGTAACTGTCACTGATGGGGATATAGTTCTTGCCGAAAACAATGCGCCCACGGTCGATGACGCGTATTTTGTCTTTCTGGACGATGTAGGAGCGGTGTACGCGTATGAAACGTGAGACAGGCAGGAGCTCTTCCAAGGATTTCATGCTCATGAGTGAGAGAAGAGGTTTGGGAGAGTTCTCTTCGTAGATTTTTACATAGTCTTTCAAGCCTTCGATGTAGAGGATATTTTTCAATTCCACTTGCACCTGTTTGTAGTCGCTTTTTACGAAGATACTTTCGATTTCTTCTTCTTGTTGCTGTTGTAGCCCGAACCATTGTAAGGCTTTGTTGGCGGCTTGCAGGAAATCAGCATACGAGATAGGTTTCAACAGATAGTCGAGAGCGTTGACCCGATATCCGTCGAGGGCATATTGGTCGAAGGCAGTGGTGAAGACTATGCGGGTGTGTGGGTTTGTCATCTTGGAAAATTCCAGTCCGTTGAGTTCGGGCATTTGGATGTCGAGGAAAAGGAGGTCGACCGGATTGTCGGGCAGGGCAGCCATGGCTTGCACAGCGCTGGAATACTTGCCTGTAAGTTCCAAAAACGGTGTTTTGGCAACGTAACTCTCCAAAAGGTTCAAAGCCAACGGTTCGTCGTCTACTATGGCACACTTCAGATTCATATTACTTACAATTAATTACTAAAATTGATTTATATTCTTTTCTTCCATCTTTCCGGGGCAGGAGTATCTGCTCGCTTCCTTTCATCCGTACGAAGAGAGCGTGAATCCTTATAACGGACAACCACGTATCGCCATGACGGGATGCTTGCTTTTCAACGCTAAGAAAATTGTATTTCTGATTACCGGCAAGAACAAGACGAGCATTGTTTATGATATTCTGAAATCGGGTGACACCTGTCCGGCTGCTTATGTGGCACATCATGCCGAAAATGTGGAAGTGTTTACGGATGTGGAAATAAGCCTATAAATAAAAAGCACTTCCAACGTTCGCTTACGGAGGAAGTGCTTACACAAAAACTAAACTAGACTTAACTAAACTATTCTATTGGGGGAGTTTCACAACTCCTATCTGTTGGCTGCAAAGGTAGAAAAACATCTTTTAATATGCAATAGGATATTCTTGGAAATAAATCAATTTATATAAAATGTAAAGCAATAAATATGTTTTTTAACTCCTTTTATTAAGAAACTCCTGGAAGATTATCTTGTAACTGTCACTGATGGGGATATAGTTCTTGCCGAAAACAATGCGCCCACGGTCGATGACGCGTATTTTGTCTTTCTGGACGATGTAGGAGCGGTGTACGCGTATGAAACGTGAGACAGGCAGGAGCTCTTCCAAGGATTTCATGCTCATGAGTGAGAGAAGAGGTTTGGGAGAGTTCTCTTCGTAGATTTTTACATAGTCTTTCAAGCCTTCGATGTAGAGGATATTTTTCAATTCCACTTGCACCTGTTTGTAGTCGCTTTTTACGAAGATACTTTCGATTTCTTCTTCTTGTTGCTGTTGTAGCCCGAACCATTGTAAGGCTTTGTTGGCGGCTTGCAGGAAATCAGCATACGAGATAGGTTTCAACAGATAGTCGAGAGCGTTGACCCGATATCCGTCGAGGGCATATTGGTCGAAGGCAGTGGTGAAGACTATGCGGGTGTGTGGGTTTGTCATCTTGGAAAATTCCAGTCCGTTGAGTTCGGGCATTTGGATGTCGAGGAAAAGGAGGTCGACCGGATTGTCGGGCAGGGCAGCCATGGCTTGCACAGCGCTGGAATACTTGCCTGTAAGTTCCAAAAACGGTGTTTTGGCAACGTAACTCTCCAAAAGGTTCAAAGCCAACGGTTCGTCGTCTACTATGGCACACTTCAGATTCATATTACTTACAATTAATTACTAAAATTGATTTATATTCTTTTTTGTCTTCACTCACTCCGTACTTCCATTCGTACTGGCTGGGGTAGGTTAACTCTAAACGTTTACGCACTTGCTCCAGTCCTATACCGCTTCCGCTTTTGTCGTCTCTGTCTTTAGGGTGGTGGCTGTTGGTGATTTCACAGCGTACTTCATGGTCGTTTTCGCTGAGGCGGATGCGGATGTGGCTGGGCTCGGTAGGGGATATGCCATGTTTGAACGCGTTCTCTATGAGGGAGATGAAGATGAGCGGTGCAATCGGCGTGGGGCTGTCGGGACGGATGTCGAAGTGTGTGTCGACAGAAACGTTCGCCGAGAGCCGGATGCGCATCAGCGCGATGTAGTTCTGGATGAAGTCCGTTTCCTTGCCCAGTGGGACGAAGCTTTGCTGATTGTCGTAGAGGACATGGCGCAGCAGGCGGCTTAATTCCTGTACGGCGGTTTGTGCCTTGCCTGCGTCGAAGGCAATGAGCGCGTAGATGTTGTTCAGCGTGTTGAGTAGGAAATGGGGGTTGAGCTGGTTACGCAGATTTTTCAATTCCGCTTCCGTGCGGCTTTTCTCAGCTTCGCGGCGTGCGGATTCTACCTGCACCCAACGACCGCTGAGGCGGATGGCCGCACTCAGTCCCGCGGTGAGAATCATAGAAAAAATATCGCGCAGAATGAATATCCACTTGGGTGGCCCCATGTGCCTTTTTCCTTCGGTTGCCGCCCTGACGTATGTGTGGAACGCGTATTCTTGCCAGAAATGTACGCCTGCGGTGACACAGGTTATCAACAGTACGTTTAGCAGCAGATACTGTCTGATACGCCCTTCGAACAGATAACGGGGAATAAGGAAACAGTAGTTGCCATAGAAGACGAGAAGAAAGGAGAGCGGGACAACGCTGCCATGCCGCAGATACTCCATCCATGTAAGGGTGAAGCCGCTGCGCGTCATCATCACAAAAGGAAAGGCGAATACAATTCCCCAGCCGATGATATGTATCAAGGCTTCGATGATGCGCGACCGTGAGTAGAGAATTTGTTTCATATTCAGTTGCAAAGATAGCGATTTGAATGATGAATTTTCTTTTATAACCTTGTTTATTCGTACCGTATCGCCTCTATCGGATCCAAATTCGCCGCTTTTTTGGCAGGATACCAGCCGAAAAACACTCCTGTCACCGTGCAGACGGCAAAGCTGAGGAATACGCTCCATGCTTGTATGTATATGGGCCAATGTGCCACACTCTTCACTACCCAGCTTGCACTGCAACCGATAACAACGCCGATAAGGCCGCCGGTAATGCTGATAAGGATAGCCTCGATGAGAAACTGTGACAGGATGTCCACTCCGCGTGCACCGACACTCATGCGTAATCCGATTTCGCGGGTACGTTCCGTGACGGACACATACATGATGTTCATGATGCCGATGCCGCCCACTACCAACGATATGCCTGCGATACAGGCGAGCAGCGTGGTCATCAAGTCGGTGGTGGTGTTCAGCATTGAGCTGAGTTCCTGTTGGCTGCGGATGGTGAAGTCATCATCGTCCGATGGTTTCAGCTTGTGGTTGCGGCGCAGAAGAGCGGTGATTTCTTCGGTGGCGTTATCCGTCATCTCTTCGGTGAGGGCGGATGCGAAGATTCCTTGCAGGTAGGTCTGTGCGAGCAGACGTTTCATGACGGTGGTGTAGGGAGCGAGCACCACGTCGTCCTGATCTATACCCATGCTGTTATAACCTTTTGACTTGAGTACGCCCACCACGCGGAAAGGTACTTGGTTGAAACGGATGACACGTCCCACAGGATCTTCGCCTCCGGGAAAGAGGTTGTCTTGTATTGTCTTGCCGATGACGCACACCTTGGCTGATGTCTGTATGTCGGCTTCGGTGAACATGGTGCCGTTATCCACCGTAAGCTGGCGGATTTCGAGATACTCCGTACCTACACCGCTTACGGACGAGGGGTAATTGCTGTTTCCTGCGATAAGTTGTCCCGAAGAGGAGACATTGGGGCTGACGGCAGACAGGTAGCTTGTCTCGTCGCGCAGGGCTTCGTAGTCGGCAAGCTTCAGAGTCTGCATGGCGCTGGGGTTTTGGCGGACGCCGCCGCGCATATCTGCTCCCGGATGAATCATAATCATGTTCGAACCCATTTCCGAGATTTGAGCCTGGATGCTCTTTTTCGAACCTTGTCCGATGGCGAGCATCGTGATGACGGATGCCACACCGATGATGATGCCAAGCATCGTGAGGAATGCGCGCAGTTTGTTGTTGGCAAGCGCGCGGAGTGCTATTTTGAGAAGGTTTGTTCCGTTCATAGGTATAATTGTTTATTGGCTTTTAACTCCTGGCGGAGTGATAACTCTCTTTTACCCCCGATAACTTCTTGTTTCTTAGTCTTCTTCCTGTCGGGGCAGTGCAGCCAGTGTCTTGGCGGCGTCCAGTATGTCGCGATTCACTTGGTCGTCCTTCACCCTGCCGTCGCGCAACACAATGTTTCGGCTGCTGTATTGTGCTATCTCCGGATTATGTGTCACGAAGATGATGGTTCGTCCCTCGGCGTGCAGCTTCTGAAAGAGTACCAGAATCTCGAACGAAGTACGTGTGTCCAGATTTCCGGTGGCTTCGTCTGCCAGGATTACGGCGGGATTGTTGACCAGTGCACGGGCGATGGCGACGCGTTGCATCTGTCCGCCGGACATCTGATTGGACTTGTGGTTCAGGCGCTCGCCCAGTCCGACGGCTTTCAGTGCTTCGATGGCGCGTCGGCGGCGTTCGGCAGCCGATACGGTCGAGTTGTACATCAGCGGTAGTTCCACGTTCTCCACGGCGGTGGTCTTGGGCAGCAGGTTGTAGTTTTGGAATACGAAACCTATCTTGCGGTTGCGGAGTACGGCACGTTGCGGTTTGCTCATGGTACGTACGGAGATTCCGTCGAGCAGGTACTCGCCTGCCGTGGGTGTGTCCAGGCAGCCGAGTATGTTCAGCAGCGTCGACTTGCCCGAACCGGACGTGCCCATGATGGTGACAAACTCTCCTTCGTTGATGGAGAACGATACGCCGCGCAATGCGTGTACCGTCTCATCGCCCACGTGGAAGTTACGTCTTATATCCTGAAGTTCTATTACGGTTTTACTCATGATAGGGCCTTTTTATATTGTTCTTACCTGTTGGTTGAATTAGATTCTTAACATATTTGCAATGAAAAAGTTGTACATATCGCAGATATTTAGTAAATTA
>ERZ808035.1087-NODE-1087-length-16373-cov-22.281296_pt1 | contig 16373 bp, 9 predicted proteins | sample MGYA00380189_ERZ808035 | MGnify/ENA primary metagenome ERZ808035 (study PRJEB31490, sample SAMN06133407) | mouse gut metagenome | isolation source: M5_1 | host: mice | place: China: Chengdu | collected 2015-05 ...
AATGAAGGTGATCATTACCGCCTTGCTTTCGACCGTGAGAATACCTGGAGTCAGAAATATAATATGATTTGGGACAAGATGTGGAATCTGAATTTGTTCCCCAATAATGTAATCGACAAGGAAGTAAGTTACTATTTGACGAAACAGAATCCTTATGGATTGCCATTGGACTCTCGCAAAGAGTATACAAAGTCTGACTGGATTATGTGGATTGCAGCTATGTCTCCAGACCAAGATACTTTCGAACAGTTCATAAATCCTCTCTATAAATATATCAATGAAACGACTTCACGGGTACCCATCAGCGACTGGCATCACACAGATAGTGGGAAATGGGTTGGTTTTAGAGCTCGCTCGGTAATAGGAGGTTATTGGATGCAGGTATTGATGAACAAAGTCATGAATAATCAGTAATTTAAATCTAATTTATTATGAATTTAAAAAGTAACAAGAAAAGTAAGTTTTGGTGTATACCATACGTCATGCTTACATTATTAGCCTTTTTTTTAGGAAGCTGTGATGATGGAAAAGAAGTATCTCCTATTACAGGTAGTGGAGGAACTCCATTCAATCCTGCTTTTCCTATTCGTATTGATAGTATTTACCCTAAAGCAGGCTCTGCAGGGCAAAGAGTACTTATTTATGGAGAGAATTTTGGAAATAATCCTTCCCAATTGGAAGTTTATATTGGTGGTCAGAAAAGCTCGGTTGTAAATGTAAAGTCTACATATATGTATTGTCTTATGCCATCAAAAGCCTATGAAGGTGATATACAGGTTACGATAAAAGATGGAGAAAAAACATATACTTCTGAAAAATCTGATGTGAGATTTGAATATCAACGATTAAAAGTAGTAAGTACTTTACTTGGTGAGGTTAATCCACAAATTTCCGATAAAAAGAAAAATTTTGAAATAAAAGACGGGCCTTTTGATAATTGTGGCGGTGTTGCTAATCCTTGTTTTATGAAATGGGATCCTGAGTACCCTGAGTTGTTATATTTTGCTGAGGATACATCTGTTGACCCTGAAGGTGTTACAGGTTCTGGTATACGCTGTATTGATTTCGGACGGCAACAATTATATACTATTCTTCCTAGGAGTGAGTATGGAGGGTATGAGCGTGGGCGTTCTATTGATTTTTTTAAAGATAAGGACGGAGTGTATCATATGGTTGTGGCTACATCACAAGCTAATGCAACTAATCCTGCGGTCTATATGTTTGATCGTGTTTCAGATACAACTAAACCATGTGGTTTTAAATGGTCAAATAGAAGAACAATTGTGAATTACAATGGTTGCGCATGTGCAGCAATCCATCCCCAAAACGGTGATTTATATTTTACTCATTTTCAGAAAGGTCACCTTTATAGAGTAAAAAAAGATATTCTTCAAGAATTTGTTGACGGAACCCGTACTACAGCTGTTTCACCTGGGACAGGGGCGGACTATATGTTTACCGTCCAAGATAAAGAATGGGAATTTAATATAATTATTCATCCAACAGGAAATTATGCTTACCTTATGGTTATTAACAAGCACTATATTCTTCGTTCTGATTATAATGGGGAGTCTTTTACTACTCCTTACGTGGTAGCAGGAAGCGCTAATCAAAATGGATATGTAGATGCTGTTGGGAATTTAGCTAAGTTCGATTCGGCATACCAAGGTGTATTTGTAAAGAATGATAATTATAAAGGTGAGATAGATGAATATGACTTTTATATTGCAGATAAACATAACCATGCTATCCGAATTTTAACTCCACTGGGACAAGTCTCAACATTTGCAGGTCGAGGAAGCGCTAGTTTAAATTCTAATCCTTGGGGGTATGTTAATGGGGATTTGAGAAAAGAAGCTCGTTTCGAACGTCCTAAAGCTATTGCATATGATGAAAAGACAGGAATAGTTTATGTAGGTGATGCTTATAATCACCGTATCCGTAAAATAGCTTTAGAAGAATTTAATGATTAACACACTAAAATATGAAAAAATTATTTGTCTTATGTACTATGTTGCTATGGGTGGCTATAAACGCCTTGGCACAGCAAAAGATTAGTGTCTCTGGTATTGTCACAGATGAGAATAAAGAACCGGTCATTGGTGCTAATGTTAGTGTAAAAGATGTCCCAGGGCTAGGAACAATCACAGATCTCAACGGACGATATGTAATTAAAGTGGAACCTTACAATCGCTTGGTATTTTCTTATATTGGTTATCAGTCACAAGAAGTTCTAATAAAAAATCAGTCAAAAGTAAATATAGTACTAAAAGAAGATGTTACCAATGCTATTGACGAAGTGGTTATTACTGGTACTGGAGCTCAGACAAAATTGACTCAGACAGGGGCTATTACAACAGTAAATGTAGATCATCTGAAAGCTAATCCGTCTTCTAGTATCGTAAATACATTAGCCGGTAATGTCGCTGGTGTTTTGGCAATGCAGACTTCCGGACAACCTGGTAAAAATGTATCTGAGTTTTGGATTCGTGGAATTTCGACTTTTGGTGCAAGTACTAGCGCGTATGTCTTGGTTGATGGCTTCGAACGCAGTATGGATGAAATCAATATAGAAGATATTGAATCCTTTTCAGTTTTAAAAGATGCTTCTGCCACTGCTATTTATGGATCAAAAGGCGCGAATGGGGTAGTATTGATTACAACTAAACACGGTAAAGCCGGTAAAATTAATATTACCGCAAAAGCAGAAACGACTTATAATATGCGTACGATCACTCCTGAATTTGAGAATGGGGTAAATTATGCAAATTTTTTAAATGAAGCACGTATTACTCGTAACTATGAACCCGTTTACCAGCCTGAAGAGTTGGATATTATCCGTCTTGGGTTAGATCCAGACCTCTATCCGAATGTGGACTGGATGGATTTACTATTAAAGGAGGGAGCGTGGCAACATCGGGTAAATCTGAATATGAATGGTGGTGGAAATACTGCACGCTATTTTGTATCTTTCAGTTATTTGGACGAACAGGGTATGTATAACACGGATAGCTCGTTAAAAGGAGATTATAACACGAACGCTGATTATCGCCGTTATAATTATCGCATGAACACAGATATTGATATTACAAAAAGTACACTTCTCAAGTTAGGAGTTTCCGGTTATTTATCCAAAAGAAATAGTCCGGGATTGGGAGATTCTGATGTATGGGGAGAACTTTTTGGATATACTCCAATAAGAACTCCGGTATTATATTCTAATGGCTATGTACCTGCCGTCGGTACGGGTAATAAGACTAACCCATGGGTAGCGGCTACCCAAACAGGTTTTAATGAGAATTGGAAAAATACTATTCAAACTAATGTAACATTGGAGCAGAAACTAGACTTCATTACTAAAAATCTGAAATTTGTAGGACGTTTTGGATATGACACATATAATGATAATACTATCAAACGTCATAAATGGCCGGAACAATGGCTTGCGGAACGAGCTCGCAATGAAGAGGGTGAATTAGTATTTAAAAAGATTTCCGGTGCAGGAAATATGGCACAGGAGAGTAGTTCAAGTGGAAATCGTCGTGAATTCTTAGATTTGACGTTAAATTGGAACAGAGCGTTTAAAGCACATCATCCTAGCGCGACATTGAAATATACCCAAGATGCTTTTGTTAAAACGGTTGCTTTGGGAGATGATTTAAAAGAGGGAGTGAGTAGACGAAATCAGGCTTTGGCAGGGCGCTTTGCTTATAATTATAACTATCGATATTTTGTTGACTTCAATTTTGGTTACAACGGTTCGGAAAATTTTGCGAAAGGACATCGTTTTGGCTTTTTTCCCGCATATTCTCTGGCATGGAATATTGCAGAAGAGAAAATAATAAAAAAGCATCTGAAATGGATGAATATGTTTAAGGTTCGTTATTCTTATGGTAAGGTCGGTAATGATAATGTAGGAACCCGTTTCCCATATCTTTATTCAATTGCCGATAACTATAAAGAAAATGATCAGACGAAATATTATGCAGGTTACAACTGGGCCACTTATGGAAGTAATAAATCTTATAATGGTTTACGCTATACAAAACTTGCTTCTAATGATATAACATGGGAAATAGCAACCAAAAGCGACCTTGGTATAGATATGGCTTTATTTAATGACAAATTCACAGCTACGATCGACTATTTTGATGAAAGTCGTAGTGGTATTTATATGGAGCGTGCATTCTTACCAGGAATGGTTGGTCTGGATGGCAATAAACCTTATGCTAATGTGGGTGAAGTAAATTCAAAAGGGTTTGATGGAAACTTTAGTTATAAACAAAAAATTAGTGATGTTAAGTTCACTGTACGTGGTAATATCACATATAGTAAGAATGAAATCATAGAACGCGATGAAGAGAACAATGTTTATGCTTATCAAATGAAAAAAGGGTATCGGGTTAATCAAAATAGAGGCTTGATAGCTTTAGGATTATTTAAGGACTATGATGACATTCGTAACAGTCCTACACAGAAATATGGTCCTGTAATGCCCGGTGATATTAAATATAAAGATGTAAATGGTGATGGTGTTGTCAATGATGGCGATATCGTAGCTATTGGTTCAACTAGTAAACCAAATCTAATTTATGGTTTAGGTCTTTCTGCTACCTGGAAGGGATTGGATGTAAGCTTACATTTCCAAGGTGCCGGTAAATCTCAGTTCTTTACTTATGGCAAATGTATATGGGCTTTTACAGAAGGACAATGGGGTAATATTCTTAAAGGAACGCTGGATAATCGTTGGGTGGATGCGGAGACTGCACAAAAGCTTGGCATCCCTGCTAATGAGAATCCGAATGCATCATACCCTCGTTTGAGTTATACGGATAATGGTAATGGTAATACAACGATCTATGAATATAAAAATAATTACCGTAATTCGACATATTGGTTGCGTAATGGTTCATATGTCCGTCTGAAAACGATTGATGTCGGTTATACTCTTCCGAAGAAGATCGTGAATAAGATACATTTTAATAATGTACGTATTTTCATGACAGGAACTAATTTACTGACATGGTCCAGTTTTAAACTTTGGGATCCTGAAATGGGGGCTTCACGTGGTGAGCAATATCCATTAGCTAAGTCTATAACACTCGGTTTAAGCGTTAACTTATAAAATTCAGAACAATAAAATGAAAAAATATATATTATTGATAATTATAATCGGTTTCGGGACTACATCATGTTCTGACTATTTGGATTCAGAATACATTTTTAAAGATCGTGAATCTTTGGAGAAGATATTTACAGATTATGATAAGACCGAACAGTGGTTGGCACGTGCATATTCATTCCTTACCGGGCAATGCTGCGATGTAGGCAGTAAACGCAATACTCCGTTTGTGTTTGACGACTGTATGTACTATGGTGATGATGATGTTACCATAGACGCATCCAAAGGTGGAAACATGTCATATAATAAGTTTCATGAAGGAGGGTATGACGAAGGTGCTTTCCAGGATACTTGGGATCGCTGTTATAATGGTATTCGTCAGGCTACGATTTTCATGCAGAATGTGGATATGAACGATAAATATAAACCTGAAGAGATTGTTGATCTTAAAGCGCAAGCGCGTTTTGTTAGAGCTTATTTTTATTGGATTCTTCTTCGTAAATATGGGCCGATACCTCTAGTTCCGGAAAATGGTTTTAACTACAATGACTCTTATGATGATGTCGCTACACCACGCAGTTCTTATGATGTTTGTGCCAATTATATTGCAAGTGAAATGGTAATAGCAGCTAAAGATTTGCCATTGACGAGAGAGCAACTTAGTATAAACCGTCCGACGCGGGGAGCGGCTTTGGCTACCCGTGCATTAGCTCTATTGTATGCTGCCAGTCCGTTAACGAATGGTAATAATGATGAATATGCACAACAATTGCTGGATGATAAAGGTAATCGTTTGCTTTCTCCTGAATATGATGAAAGTAAATGGGCAAAAGCAGCTGCTGCCTGCAAAGATGTAATGGAATTGAATGTATATAAGCTTTATACCACAGGTATCAATACCGTGAATACAGGTGCTTTTCCGGCAACTATAGCGCCTCCACATCACGATGTATATTCAAATGAAGATTTTCCGAATGGATGGGCGAATATTGATCCATACGAATCATATCGTGCATTGTTTAATGGAACTGTGTCATCAGTAGATAATCCTGAACTGATTTTTACTAGAGGGCAGAACATCGGTGGTGAACGCATTAAGGATATGGTAATTCACCAACTGCCTTCCGTTGCTAAAGGATGGAATACCCATGGAATGACTCAAAAACAAGTAGATGCTTATTATATGAATACTGGAGACGATTGTCCTGGAATGAATTCTCAGTACGCAGGATACCAAGCATATAAGGATCGTGTAGACAATCGCCCGCGACCAGTCGGCTATACTTCAAACGCACAGGACTATAAACCGCTTTCTGCAAATGTTTCTTTGCAATATGCAAATCGGGAACCACGTTTTTATGCTTCTGTTGCTTTTAACGGTGCCAGATGGTATTTAGGAAATGAATCTCAGCAAGCAAATCAGAATAAACAAGTATTCTACTATCGAGGTGGAGGTAATGGTTATTCCAATAATATGTTTTGGCTGCGTACAGGTATTGGAGTGATGAAATACGTGAACCCAAGCGATACTTATGAAAATAGCGACGGAGCCAAAATTATTGATAAAGATGAACCAGCTATTCGTTATGCCGATATTCTGTTGATGTATGCAGAGGCATTAAACGAATTGACTACATCTTATGAGGTTTCCTCATGGGACGGAATTAAAGCTTATACCATTAACCGTGATCCGGAAGAAATGAGAAAAGGAATAAAACCTGTGCGTATGCGTGCCGGTGTACCGGATTATGATACTCCTATATATGATAACCCTGCAAAATTCCGTATTAAACTGAAACGTGAACGACAGATTGAGCTCTTTGCTGAAGGGAAACGTTACTATGATCTTCGTCGTTGGAAAGATGCAGAATTGGAAGAGTCAGTGCCTGTTTATGGTTGTTATACTTTTATGACTGAAAGTCAGAAAGATCTTTTCCATACACCGGTACCCATATCTAATCTTTCAGCAACTTTTTCATCCAAAATGTATTTCTGGCCTATAAAACATGATGAATTGAAACGCAACAAACGTTTAACTCAGAATCCTGGTTGGACTTATAATGATTAATTAAAAAAGAAAAGATATGAAAAAGATATATACTTATTTGATGATGCTAACTGTTAGCGCATTAATTATCTCCTGTAATGAAGAGTGGAGTGGTGAACAATATGAACATTATATTTCTTTTAAAGCTCCAATAAACAGTGATGGGGTATCACGAATTAACGTACGCTATAAGGCGAACGAAGCAACTACTTATCAGGTGCCTTTGATAGTTAGCGGTACGACTTTAAATGATAAAAACTATACAGTACGTATTGGTTTGGACCCAGATACTTTAGTGGTTCTTAATAAAGAACGTTATAGTACGCGTATAGATCTTTATTATCAGGTATTACCAGCTACTTTCTATTCATTGCCGGAGACCGTTGAAATAAAAGCAGGGGAGAATACAGCACTTTTACCTATAGATTTTAAGTTGAATAATATTGATTTGTCAGAGAAATGGGTGCTGCCTTTAACTGTTGAAGAATCTTCAGATGGTAGCTATACCCCTAATTATCGTAAGCATTATCGCAAAGCATTACTCCGTGTTATGCCTTTTAATGATTATTCGGGCAATTATAGTGCAGTAAATTATAAGTGTTATATCAAAGGAGCGGAAAGTGAGGCCCCATTTGTCAAAAACTATGTAATGACTTATGTGGTGGACGATCAAAGCCTTTTTTTCTATGCTGGCATTATTGATGAAACCCGTGTCGATAGGAAAGGATATAGGATTCTTGCTAAATTTATAAATAATGATAATGGAGAAATCGGCAATGTGGAATTATCTCCTGCAGATTCTGACAATAAAATGAAATTTCAAATAGGTAAAGATGACTATGGGAAAGAGGTAACCCCTACCTATAGTGTAACTGAAACAATGGATCCTATTCGTCCTTATTTGAAACGTAAGACTATAATCATTAGAAATATTAATTACACTTATGTTGACTATACTACAATTCCGGGGGTAGAAACCGAATATCATGTAATAGGTTCTTTGGCTTTAGAGCGTCAGATCAATACTCAAATACCAGATGAAGATCAAGCTATTGACTGGGAGGCTGGGAATTAAATAGTTTTGTCTATTGATTAATATTGGATAAATTATCAAATATAAGAGATAGAGAAGAACATATGACCGGAGTTCTTCTCTATCTTTATTCTTTTGTGAAAGAAAATCGATTATTTATTAGATATTGCTTTTTATTGGTCAGAATTTTGCCTTTTTTCTATGATATCTTCCTTATTTTTGTTTGGAAGCAATGAGAATGGTGTTAATTAAATCGGAATAATTATGAATATAAAAAAACATTTACCTTGGTTGGGGGCTTTACTCCCTATTATTAATGCACAAGCGGATACGAATCCCAATGTAGTTATCATTTATATCGACGACATGGGTATAGGTGATATTGGCTGTTATGGAGGAAAATTTGTAGCGACGCCCAATATTGATAAACTGGCACAGGACGGATTATTGTTTAATCAATATTATTCTTCCGCACCGGTTAGTTCACCCTCCCGTTGTGGATTAACAACAGGACTTTTCCCTATTGAAGTAGGAATTAATACTTTCCTTAACGACAAGGCAAGTAATAAGAGGTGCGAGCAGCGTAATTATCTGGACGACAAACTTCCTTCTATGGCACGTGCTTTTCAGAATGCAGGATATGCTACCGGACACATTGGTAAATGGCACATGGGAGGTGGACGTGATGTGCACAATGCCCCTTCTATCAAGAACTATGGGTTTGATGAATATCTTTCTACTTATGAAAGCCCCGATCCGGACCCTGCGATAACAGCTTCTAAGTGGATATGGTGTGATAATGACAGTATAAAACGTTGGAAACGCACAGAATATTTTGTAGATAAGAGTATTGACTTTATTAAACGTCATAAAGATAGTCCATTCTTTCTCAATCTTTGGCCGGATGATATGCATACACCATGGGTACCGGAGTTTAAGCAAAAAGAAAGAAAAAGCTGGGAGACAAAAGAGGCGTTTTCGCCTGTGCTTGGAGAGATGGACAAACAAATCGGTCGTTTTATTAAGGCACTGGATGATATGGGATTATCCGAAAATACGATTATCATCTTTACCAGTGATAATGGACCTGCACCCAGTTTCAAGGCTGTTCGCTCCGCTTATTTGAGAGGTACCAAGAATAGCCTTTACGAAGGAGGTATCCGTATGCCGTTTATTGTCAAATATCCTAAGAAGATTAAACCCGGTCGGGTGAATAATTCTTCAGTGCTATGTGCGGTGGATTTATATCCTACTTTATGTTCCGTGGCCGGGATTAAAACTGAGAAGAACTATAAAGGTGATGGACAGAATTATGCAAAAGTTTTGCTCGGGAAGTCGGAGGCAAAACGAAAAACGGATTTAATGTGGGACTTTGGTCGAAATAAGCATTTTGGTTTTCCCGGCAATCCTTACGATAGAAGTCCGCATCTGGCAATCCGTAGCGGCAAGTGGAAGCTGTTGGTGAACGGAGACGGAAGCGATGCACAACTATATGATATGGAGCTGGATAAATTCGAGAAGAATAACATAGCTGGCGAACATCCGGAATTAGTTGCAAAACTAAGCAAGAAAGTATGCGAATGGTACGCCCAAAACAAAGATAAAGGATTGCAAACAGACCTCTAATTAAAAAAAACATGAATTCAAAAGCTTTTCTTTTGCCGGCAGCACTGATGATAGCCGGCAATTCCGTTGCAAACTCAAAAGGGAAAAAAACTGATAAAAGACCCAATATACTGGTGATTCTTGCAGATGACCTTGGCTATTCTGATTTAGGATGTTATGGCAGTGAAATCCATACACCTAACCTTGATAAACTGGCACAACAAGGAGTACGCTTCAACCATTTTTATAATGCGAGTCGTAGTTGTCCCACCCGTGCTTCTTTGCTGACCGGACTGTATCAGCATCAGGCAGGAATCGGACGAATGACTTTTGATGACAACCTGCCCGGGTATCGTGGCACACTTTCACGTAATGCGGTTACGATAGCCGAAGTGCTGAAAGAATCTGGTTACACTACCAGTATGATCGGAAAATGGCATGTTGCTGAAACTCCATTGCGTAAAGATCAGCGTGAATGGCTGGCACATCATGTTTACCATGACACCTATTCGGATTTATGTCACTATCCGGTAAACCGTGGCTTCGATTCTCATTACGGAACTATTTATGGAGTAGTAGATTACTTTGACCCGTTCAGCCTAGTTGAAGGAGAAGTACCTGTAAAAGAAGTACCGGAAGGATACTATATCACTCAAGCACTTTCGGATCGTGCCGCAGAAGAAGTAACGGAATATGCCAAGGATGATAAGCCGTTCTTCATGTATTTGGCTTATACCGCTCCACACTGGCCGCTCCACGCCTTGCCGGAGGATATTGAAAAGTATAAGGATACGTACAAAGTCGGTTGGGAAGCTATACGCAATGCCCGTTACGAGCGTCAGAAGCAACTGGGAATATTTCCGGGAATGGACGATTTTTTGTCCGAACGTCAGTTTAAAGACAGATGGGAGGACAATGCTCATGCGGAATGGGATGCCCGTGCGATGGCTGTGCACGCTGCAATGATCGATCGTATGGATCAGGGAATCGGACAGGTTATTGACGCATTGGAGAAGACCGGCCAGTTGGATAATACACTGATTCTTTTCCTCTCAGACAATGGTTGCAGTAATGAGAACTGTCAGAATTACTCTCCGGGAGAGAATGACCGTCCGGACATGACCCGTAAGGGAGAAAAGATGGTATATCCCCATAATAAAGAGGTATTACCCGGACCGCAAACGACCTATGCTTCATTGGGTGCCCGTTGGGCGAATGTGGCAAACACACCTTTCCGCTTTTGGAAAGCCAAATCCTATGAAGGAGGAATCTGCACACCGATGATTGCGCACTGGCCGAAAGGAATTAAAAAGAATGTAGGCGGTATGACACCGGAGATAGGTCATGTGATGGACATCATGGCTACTTGTATAGACATGGCTGGAGCAACTTATCCTGCTAAATACAAAGGAAACGATATCATTCCTATGGCAGGCAAGAGTTTGCTTCCTATTTTCAAAACCGGTCATCGTGAAGGACATGATTATCTGGGCTTCGAGCATTTCAATGAGCGTGCATTCCTTGCCAAAGACGGTTGGAAACTCGTGCGTCCGGGCGAGAATGCCAAATGGGAACTCTACAACTTGAATGAAGACCGGAGCGAACAACATAATCTAGCTGATAAATATCCGGAGAAGAAGAACGAAATGGTGAAAGCGTACGAGGAATGGGCGAAACGCTGCATGGTAGAACCCTATCCGGGACAAAAAAAGAAATAAGAGCATTATGGTAAGAACCAACTTCTTAATGACTGCCCCTTTATTGATGGCATCATTTTGTTCCGCACAGGAGAAACCGAATGTCGTACTGATTCTGGTAGATGATATGGGTTATTCCGATATCGGTTGTTATGGTGGCGAAATACTTACTCCCAATATTGATGCGTTGGCGTCTAAAGGTGTACGTTTTACTCAGTTTTATAATACTTCCCGTTCTTGTCCGGCACGTGCAAGTCTGATGACAGGCTTGTACCAGCACCAGGCAGGTATTGGGCAGATGTCCGAAGACCCTTTTGCGAATCCTGACCAGAAGAGTCCTAATGATTGGGGAGTACAAGGGTATAAAGGCTATCTGAACAGGAACTGTGTCACAATAGCCGAAGTGCTGAAAGAAGACGGTTACCATACTTATATGGCAGGTAAATGGCATCTGGGAATGCATGGAGAAGAAAAATGGCCTTTACAGCGGGGCTTTGAACGTTTCTATGGTATTCTTTCGGGGGCATGCAGCTATCTTCGTCCATCGGGAGGACGTGGGCTGACGCTGGATAACACCAAACTTCCGGCTCCGGATGCGCCTTATTATACGACGGATGCTTTTGCTGATTATGCTATCCAGTTTGTGGATGAACAAAAGGATGACCGCCCTTTCTTTCTCTATTTGGCTTTCAATGCTCCTCATTGGCCGCTACATGCGAAAGAGAAAGATATACAGAAATTTACAAAGATATATCGTAAGAAAGGTTGGGATGAAATTCGGGAAGCACGGCGTAAACGGATGGCAAAGATGGGGATTATTGATTCAAATACAGACTTTGCCGAATGGGAAAACCGGAAATGGGACGAACTGACAGAACAGGAAAAGGACCAAGTCGCTTATCGGATGGCTGTATATGCAGCTCAGGTGCATTGTGTAGATTACAATATCGGCAAACTGATTGATTGCTTAAAGAAGAATCATAAAATGGACAATACTCTTATTTTGTTCATGTCCGACAATGGTGCTTGTGCCGAACCTTATGAAGAGCTGGGAGGAGGAAAGGTGGAGGAAGTGAATAATCCGGCTTCGAGTTTTGCGCCGACTTATGGCAGGGCGTGGGCGCAGGTTTCTAATACTCCTTTCCGAAAATATAAATGCCGTGCTTATGAAGGTGGCATTTCTACTCCTCTTATTCTGTCGTGGAAAGGAGCATTAGGGAATAAGAAAGGTAAGTGGTGTCGTGTTCCCGGATATTTGCCGGACATCATGCCGACTATTTTAGAAGCAACCGGAGCTAAATATCCGGAGACTTATCATGGAGGAAATAAAATTTATCCGTTGGTCGGCAGCAGTCTTTTTCCTGCTGTCCATAAGAAAACGGACTCCTTGCATGAATATATGTATTGGGAGCATCAGAACAACAGAGCGATCCGCTGGAGAGATTGGAAGGCTATCCGTGATGAAAAAGGCAAGGAATGGGAACTGTATGATGTCGTAAAAGATCGGACAGAACGCTTTAATGTGGCAGAACAGCATCCGGAAGTATTGACAAGATTGGTTACGGAATGGGAGCGTTGGGCGCATGCAAACTTTGTTTTACCGAAACATCCGAAAAAATAAAAGAAGGACAGATAATGAATAAACTGATCTTGGGGGCGTCTATGGTAGTAAGTGCAACTACATTGTCGTTTGCACAGCAGGTAGAACGCCCTAATATCGTTATTGTACTTGCTGACGATTTGGGATGGGGAGATGTCGGATTTCATGGCAGCGAGATAAAAACTCCTTGTCTGAACGCTTTGGCAGCAGAAGGAGTTGTACTGGATCGGTTCTATACAGCTCCTATCAGTACGCCCACTCGTGCCGGACTTATGACAGGGCGTTATCCCAATAGATTTGGCATACGTACAACCGTTATTCCGCCTTGGCGTGAAGACGGATTGGATGAAAATGAAGAAACTCTGGCCGATATGTTGGCACGTAACGGATATAGTAACAGAGCCATTATCGGCAAATGGCATTTGGGACATACCCGGAAGGTACATTACCCGATAAATAGAGGCTTTTCCCACTTTTACGGGCATCTGAATGGTGCAATTGATTATTTCGATCATATGCGTGAAGGAGAATTGGATTGGCACAATGACTGGGAGACTTGTTATGATAAAGGATATTCTACTGAATTGATTACCCAAGAAGCTGTCAGATGCATCAATACTTATGAGAAAGAAGGTCCGTTCTTGTTGTATGTAGCTTATAATGCCCCTCATACACCGTTGCAAGCGCAGGAAAAAGATATAGAACTTTATTGTGATGACTTTGGTAGTCTGACACCGAAAGAGCAGAAGAGAGTAACGTATCAGGCAATGGTGTCCTGTATGGATAGAGGAATTGGTACGATTGTGGATGCTTTGAAGAAAAAAGGGATAATGGATAATACATTTTTGATCTTTTTTAGTGATAATGGTCCCGCCGGTGTACCGGGATCGTCATCCGGCAAACTACGGGGCAGGAAGTTTGACGAATGGGACGGAGGTGTGCGTGTGCCGGCTGTCTTTTATTGGAAAAGGGCGGAAAGTAACTATAAGAATCTGAGTTCTCAAGTGACTGGATTTGTAGATATCGTTCCGACATTGAAAGAGTTAGTAGGAGATAAGAATCGTCCGGAACGTGCGTATGACGGAATCAGTATACTTCCGTTGTTAATAGGTAGTACCAGTTGTATTGACCGTAATTTCTATTTGGGATGTGGAGCTGTTGTGAACAAAGACTATAAATTGATCAGAAAAGGGCGTAAGCCGGGATTGAATTTGCCACAAGACTTTCTGGTAGACTATCAAACAGACCCTTACGAGAAAAAGAATGCTTCTAATGGAAATGAACAGATTGTGAGATCTTTGTATCAGGTTGCTCTGAAATATGATACCATTACTCCTTGTTTACCCGAGATTCCTTATGGTAAAGGACGTGAGAGGTTTAAAGCACCTGTGGAGTGGAAAGTAACACGCTGAATGAATCGGGCCGAGGCATTCCGAAATGCAGGGTATGTGTTATTAATTCGAGAGACTACTCAATTATAAGACAGCCTCTTTATTATATTTACATATCTTTCAATCCCAGAACTTGTGTCTCAATATCATATTTAGACATTTCTTTTTGTTTTAAATGTTCCACTTTCTCCATGAAAACAGTATGGCTATAGTTGTTCTCAGGAACTCGTTTAACTTCAGCAATAAGAGCTTTCTTACCACTGGATTTAAGAGCAACAATATCTATTTCATAAGAATTTATTCGTTGTTTGCCAATAGAACTTTTTGTTTCCCACCAAGAGCCTATTTCCTTGAAACCTCCGGTTTCTGCCAGTTTCTGTTTGAAGTATTTCTCTAACACCCTACCTGAATAGGTCGGATAATCAGCTTTTGCTAATTGTCTCAAATCATCAAAATTCTGTAATTCAATATAAGAGCGATTCTGCTCAATATATTTAAACCAGAAATTCAAGAAATTATCACCAATAACATATCGTACATTTTTCTTAGTTCCGGGTTTTGCAAAAATAGGACGTTCCCGGGTTATTAAATTGTATACATTCTCCAGTTTGCTTAAATAACCTCCGATAGCTGTACCGCCCAATGCCGATTCTATCTCGCCTTGCGTATAGTGCCCGTTGGCGATTTCTGACAAAATGGAAAAATAGGTACCATAGTTTTTCCCAAACTCAGTTATCAATAAATTACGTCCTTCATCTATAAACAAGGAGTTTTCCGAAAAGACAAAGTCATACATCTTATCTATAGTAAGCGCTTGGTTATCACAAAACAACTCTACATATTTAGGGATTCCTCCTGTCAACGTGTATAAAGCTAATAAGTCATCATTGCTATATCCGGAAGCAAGATCCTCCATTATTTGTTTCAGGACACCGATCTTAAAAGCACGCAGACATAAAATATTGTCAGCACGCCCAAATAGGGGTTCATTATGATCAGTGAATATTTTCTGCATTAAGGAGTACACAGAACCACTGATGACCAAATTTATTTTAGTTTCTTGTTTATACTCATCCCAAAGATTCTGCATATCACTAAAGACGTCAGGTCGGATATTATAAAACTCTTGAAATTCATCTATGACAATATTAAAAGCACGTGTTTTACCAACTTCAAAAAGATATTGCATCAAATTGGTAAAAGTAGGTATTCCTTCAGGAACGAATATGGATAGAGTTTCACGTACTATCTTTACAAAATCAGTAACTAATATGCTTTCAGCTTTTCTTCCAATGAATAAATAAACTGTAGGCGTTCCTTTCAAAGCCTCCTTTATGAGACTGGTTTTACCAATGCGTCTACGTCCTGTGACCACAATCATTCTGGAATTTTGAGTAAATGCAAGCTCTTGCACACGCTTCAATTCCGCAACTTCTTTTTCTCTATTATAGAATTTCATAATGATGATTTGTTTTCTCAACGGCCATTGACTCAACCGCTGTTGCGAAAATACAAAATAAATTGAGAACAATCAATTTTAGCATGCAAATTATGAATGTTTCATCCTATATTATAATTCTTTAAGTAATGCAGATTAAGTTTCTAATTCCGTTATAACATATCTTTCTATATGTCCAAACATTTTTATAACATGGGGGTATATGAATCGGATTAGAGGAGATAATGCAAATTTGTTGACATAGTACTATTGATAAATAGCATAAAGATTGAGTTAGAACAACACAAATACAATACGTTACCGAATTAAACCGTTGATAATATGCCGTTTACAACCTTGCTATACGGTTTGGACAGGACCCGGAGAACCAATTATGCACTGATGACTTCGCCGGTCATTGGGCTCATAATGCCAATCTT
>ERZ808035.1089-NODE-1089-length-16334-cov-19.297779_pt1 | contig 16334 bp, 9 predicted proteins | sample MGYA00380189_ERZ808035 | MGnify/ENA primary metagenome ERZ808035 (study PRJEB31490, sample SAMN06133407) | mouse gut metagenome | isolation source: M5_1 | host: mice | place: China: Chengdu | collected 2015-05 ...
GCAATAAAGGACCGATATTTTGTTATCCGCAACAATCGCAATACCGATGAGGAATCGTTCCGGCTTTTCTCATTCTTCGAGAGTTATTTTTCCAATTATATAGAAGGAACGGAGTTTGAGATTGATGAAGCGAAAGCTATTGTTGACTCCGGTATTCCTATACCACGACGGGATGAGGATTCTCACGACATACTCGGAACATTCAAGGTGTTGTCAAACCGTGCCGAGATGATGAAGACTCCGACATCTCCAAAAGAATTGTTTGCGATTCTTAGCCACAGACACAGCATCCTTCTTGAAGGACGACCGCACATGAACCCCGGCATTTTCAAAACGAAGAACAATCGTGCCGGAATGACGGAGTTTGTGGATTATCAACTTGTGAAAGGAACGCTCTCACAAGGCTTCAAATATTATGCAGCCTTAACCGACCCGTTTGCCCGTGCGATATTCATGATGTTCATGATTAGTGAGGTGCATCCATTTAATGACGGCAACGGTCGTGTCGCCCGTGTGATGATGAATGCCGAACTTGTCCGTGCCGACCAATCGCGCATCATTGTCCCGACAGTGTTCCGAGAAGATTATATATTGGCCTTGCGAAAACTCACCCGCCACAAAGATCCACTGGCATACATAAACGTAATGACCAAGCTCCATCAATTCAGCGATAACCTATACGGCACAGACTTCACTGAGCTAAAAAATTACCTCGCTGCCTGCAACGCCTACGAAGAACCTTCTCAAGCAAAACTTCAAATAATTGAGCGAACTCTCATTTGAATATGGCTAAAAATATATCTAAAGTTACACGACGCGATTTGTCAATATTATTGACTCGTGGATGGGACACAGAAGACATATTTGGGGGATGCGTGCATATGTATTATGATATATGGGGACTTCTCACACCTCCAGAATTTTTAAACCGTCTTTATCCTCTGCAATTTTTACCGTCATATGACTCTCGTGTTGACAATGCAGAATGTGATATCCATCTTCATACTGTAACTAATCCCAACGATTATGATTATGATTGGTTTTGGACAGATGATCGGTTTAACATTGGTAATGGGGAAGATGAGCAAATTCTGAATTTTATTGTTGAAATATTCCATCCAGAAGTCCGAAATGATAAATACGATTGGAGAAGCTTATTAACACAAATCAATGAGCTTCTTTATCCGGATGGCTATAAAATAGTTGCTGTTGATAAAATTTCAGGAAGAGATGTTTATGGCTGGAAGCCTACAAAACGAGATTTAGTTTTAATTACGGAAAAGGAAATTGCCTTTTTTGGCTCAATTTTTAATCATGGAGGATATGTATTAGGGTTTAACAAACGCAATGAATTCAATGACTTCACCGAAGATTCGATTGGAATTCGATTATGTGACGTATATAATTCATCAATGGGGAAGTCTTTAAGTGCCTTCCTTAAAGAGGGAGATGAAGACAAAGTTATAAAATTGATTACTGATCTTTGGAATTTAGGAGTAAGTTTGCCTGATTCCTATATTCCACAAAATGATTTTGCTGAAGGTCAATCAGTAATCAATCGAATATCTAATGTCAATCTCGTAGTTATTAATCAAATTGCAGAAATTAAAGAGCGTTTTGATAATAGTTATATTCAGCGGCAAATAGACGAAATGCTTGCAAGTCAGGATTCGGATCCGACCAATGCTATTGGATTAGCTAAAGAGTTGATTGAAAGTTGTTGTAAAACGATTTTGGAGTATTATACACTACCAACAAACTATGACACTCTTTCTAAATTAGTAAAGGCGACTACCAAAACATTAAAAATTACTCCTGAGGATATTCCTGACGACATACCAGAAGCGAAATCCATGAAATCTATTCTCGGAGCTTTCGCAACCATTTCTGATGGTCTTGCGAATTTAAGAAACACTTATGGACGCGGTCATGGAAAGGACAATAAATATAAAGAACTAAGTGTTCGACATGCCAAGTTGGCTGTTGGTGCAAGTTCTACACTTGTTCATTTTCTTTGGGATAGTTTTTCTCGTAAAAATCCAATTTCAAAATAAAGATACTGATGGCAGAAGATGAAGAAAAAAAGATTCCATGGAATTTTGAAGAAGTAAGAGCTAAACTTGCGGATATACGCGAGAATGGAAACGAGCAAGGTTTATTGTCTTTGATAAAGAACAATAGCTTTCTATTATCCGAATTATATCATAGGGAATGGGGGGCTCAGCCTGCTTTTCATGAAATATCGTTCGGAGGAAAGTATCGTTGCGATTTTGCTTGGCTTAATGATAATTCTGATGGTCCGGAATGGGTTTTAGTAGAATTTAAAAAACCCAATATGCCACTATTCAGACAAGATGGAGAACCGAGAGCTGAATTTCATCACGCTATTGAACAAGTAAAATCATGGCAACGATATTTTGAAGAACATCCCGCAGAAAAGAAACGTATATTCGGTGCCGTTAAGAAATTTCGATATGTATTAGTTGCAGGGGAATCCGATGAGTGGAAAAAAGAATATGCTGCCAAATATAGAATATTCGAGAATAACCATTCTTCTATAGAAATAAGAAGTATGGGTATCTTGGACAAAGCGTTGGATAATTTTCCAAAGGATCCCGAAGAAATAGCATCTTTTAGCGAGTTCCCAACAACTCTTCCACCGGGAGAGCTTCAGAGTTATTGGGAGAACTATGAGTATATGGATTTTTTTAGAAAAATAATAGAGTGAGTCTGTACTAAGATTTGTTACGGTAAATAATATGATAGTAGAGTCTTGAACCCTGTGACCCTACTGCAAGTTTCTAAGCATTTTTAACGCCCTGATGCATTGGGGATTGGAAAAGATTTTATAACTTTGCATTATAGGATTTGCAATCCTGTGCAGAACATTGAAGAATCAGCGTGATAGATAAGTGAGACACCCAACCAACGGGTTGATAACTTGCTGATACTCACCATACAGCGTTGGAGTTTAACGGCTCCAGGCGGATCACCAATAAAACAAGTCAAATTGCTAATCTATAGCAGTTTGGCTTATTTCTTTCCTCAAAATTGTCTGCATTTTGTCTGCAAAATCAAAAATTGCGTCAACATTTTGTCAACGGAGCTGCGCTGTCAACGCCGTGGTTCAATCTAAAACCTGCTATTCAGCGCATAAATTGTGGCGTGAGGTTATAATTTTATGAACCTTAATACATCGCTGCCATTGCAATGCCATTTGCCGTTCTGCTTTGCAGTGGGTTTATCCATCCGGATTTTGCCCTCGCGTACGAGCTTTTCAAGCCGATACTCGCCGCCGACCAGTTTTGCCGCAACGGTTTTGCTAAATGTAATACCTCGCTTTTGGAATACGAGGCATATCAAATCAAAAGAGTAGCTAACGTTCATTATACACATTCCTATTTTTTGCCTCCGAGTCGCTTTCTTTCTGCTTCGAAGGCTTCGAGGAAGTGAATTTCGACAGGTGATAGTTGATATTGGGTACGCTCGCGGAATTTGTCGTATTCCTCGTGGGCTTTGAGTTTGGCAACTTCGGCTGACACGTTTCCGGCATGATTCAACAATTCTTTACCCGACAGCTTCAGGAAATCATCGAGTTTCTGAATCCAGTCTTTCATGTACATAGGCACATGGCTCTTGGCCTGGAGTTCCGCAAAGTCGAGGTATAGGTTTACGATTCGGTTCAGCATATCGACCTCTTCCTCCGAAAGATAATTCTTCGCAATCTCAGCTTCATGCTTAGTTGGCATGGCTCCTCGCCATGAAGTCAAACCCATGAAATCCTTTTCGGCATCAGCCCGGTCATAGATTACCTCTGCGGCCGTGTGTCCGTGAGCGGCAAAGTGCATCTTGTTCTGAACCATCTTGAAGAACTGTTGGGTGATGGAGGTTCGAGGGTCATAGTCGATACTGAGGGCATAAATCTCCAGCACCTTACGGTAGAACACCTTCTCCGAACTGCGGATATCCCGGATCCGAGCCAACAATTCGTCGAAATAGTTTCCTTGTCCGGCGTTTTTGAGCAAATCATCATTAAGCACGAACCCCTTAATCATATACTCCTTCAGTACTTGAGTGGCCCACTGACGGAACTGCACACCACGATGGGAATTGACACGATATCCCACGCTGATAATCATGTCAAGATTATAGAAATCTACATGATGGGTCTGAGTTTTACCTTCAATAGCACCATGTTGAGTGGTTGTTGCATATTTTGCAACTACCACATTTGGGTCAAGTTCTCCTGACTCAAAAACATTCTTGATATGTCTTGAAATAGTCGATTTATTACGCTGAAACAGCTCTGCCATCTGGTCTGCGGTAAGCCATACAGTCTCATTAGAGAGCCGAACCTCAATCTTCGTCTCACCACCCTGCGTCTGAAATAATATAATCTGTCCGCTATCCATATCAGTCATTTATTAAAAATCATCGTCCATCATGTCATAGTCATCCTGTTCGTCATGGAAATCATCATAGAACCGAGAATTACCATGGTCGTGATAGTCGTAAGTTTTAGTGAAGTCATTGAATTGGGAGTTGTCACTATCAGTGGGATCAAAATCATCGAGAGCATCGTCTTCATCATCGCAGATGTCAGCACCACTATATGAGGAACGGGAGGTCTGGTGATGATTATTGGTACTAAAGTTGTCATCCGCATTATAACGTCTATACGAATAGTCGGTCGTATCGGCATTATAAGTGCTATCGGCACTGTGAGTCCTGTTCCGATTGCCAATTAGCCACCGAAACAATATAAACTCTCCTATGTAATTCCAAACATTCATTTGTGCAGAATTATTTTTTGATTACATTATTGGGGGATATGTGGTAACTCATATTTTGAAAAACGTCTTTAATACATCATCGTCATTCTTGTCGTCCAGCATATCAATCTCAGCTTCGAGGTCGTCAATGTTGTCATTAGAGAATGTGATTTCATCCAACTCCCCGCTGGTCAGATTTCTATAGTCTCCATCTTTTGTTGAGTCCATCAGCACTCGATTTATTCTGCTTTCATATAGATTGATTTCATCAATCAGTTCGTCTATATTCATATATCCATATATTGGTACTATTATCCATTATTGAGTCCAAACGAAATGGTGTATAAAATACCCTCGCCATTTTTCTTCTGATTGTAAAGAGGCATCGACATTCTCCAATTCTCACGGAAATCTGACACTTTGAGTTCAGAATTATTACGTCCAAAAGGTTTCCATCCATTAGAAATGCCGGCATCGGGCCTGATATAAAGTTCGATTTCAGATGTCTTTATAGCGAGAGAACGCTCATGTTGGATGTATCCGGAATCCGATATTACAGAAGTAATCCCAACAAGTGATTCAATTGCTTCTGACAAGAAGTTATTTCTATCAGTGCTACAGCTAAAATCATCACACAACCTGATTTCGTCATATGCAATCAGGGAATTACCATAAGGTCTGGTCAGATTAAGTATAATTCCCGAAATATCGACTTCAAAGAAATCCTTGATAGCATTAACCATTTGCGCGAACAATACACATCCAAGCGGAGTATATAAATATCGATCGGAATATTCAATAGATACGGTTTTGCACTTCAGCCGATTCTTTATTGAATTCCAGTAGTCATCTTTATAACTCACCAATGTATCAAAGACTTCGTTTATTCCACAATCGTTCTTTATTCTTGTGTCGAACATAATTGTGTCATCACGCTCCGAGAGTTGATTCAGAAGACAATCCGATTGAATCGGTGAATATGAAAACTGCACAGGAGACGGAGCCTGATATAAATTTCCATTTCCCCAGTTCGCAGAAAATGTTGTATTTATATCTTTACCAAAATAAAGCTTCTTAGAACCATCATTTAGCTCAACCTCAATAAGAGGTTCGATATTTGATGGAAGTTCAGTATTTGAGTATTTGATGTTATACTTAAACAGAGTGGACAGAACCATAGCTCTTTCAGCCGATGGAATATCGCTGAGCTTTATGTCTTTACTTAGGACAAAAGCAACATCTACGCCACTCATTTTTAGTTCGTCAACAAGCCTTGTATAAGGGTAATCTGATGGGAGCCAGCGACTGTATTCACTATTGATAAACAATCTTAAAGCCTTCAGATTTTGATTACGACAAAGTTGAGAAAACTCAGTCGCTAAATCCGCTGTCACTCCGTATGCGCCAGGCACAACATCGGTTATTTCATCGGGTGCAATTCTGGATAAAAGCTCTGTTTCCAACCAGTCAACCACCTTTTGTCGATTCAAGTAGTTAAGATACCATTGTGATCGACGGTCAATCAGACATTTCGTACATGCCCGTTCGCAATCACAATCTTTCAGAGCCTTGTAAGCCATATCCAATACAGTATCCTTGTATTCTCTGAAAAGGGTTGAGTAACCAGCTCCACCAAGAGCAGTATCATAAATGAAAATGGAGTGATTGATGTTATCATATCCAAATTCAATTTCTCCATCATTGACACCAAGTAGCTCCGTGAGTTTACGACTTAGAATCACGCCCAAGGAATATAGAGTCTCGGTATCAATGACTTGATTGTCGAGCTTGTCATAAATCTTGATTTCAACAAAATCTGTTTGGTATCTGCCTACAAGAAGTACATGACGTCTGATTGAACTTCCGTTGAATTGACCTCCTGGACAGACGGAACCAGAAGAAAGGTGTTTGTGTCCAGCCAAAAGAATCTTAGAAGAGTCCAGACCCTCCTCCGATTGCATTTTTCCACAATAAGGACAGAATTCATAGCCGAAGCCATGTTTACCTCTATTGTAAAATAAAATCTCAGATTTGGGCGTTGAACAACGTGCCGTCAACTTGGCAGACGAGGTTCTATTCTTCCATGGATCCATTTCGAGAAGAACCGGCTGAATAAAGTTCATCGGACTATGATCCATCTTTCTAGTTGGCTTTGAACCATATGCCACAGAGAACGCAGCAGGTTCCACTACCTCCGTAAACCGCTGCTCAGTAGATGCTGAAATGTCTCTAATGCCATGCATGGAATGGGATTTTCCGCATTTAGGGCAATCGGTCATTGCACTGCCGTAATTGATAGTCGTATATCCGCAATTCGTGCAATTTTGTAGAATGTATCTCGAAGTGCTGTTGTCGTATTTTGATTTTAGTCTGATACCGGTCGGTTCGTAAACCCATTCGTTTTTTATAATTTTACTACCCGGAGCATAGGAAGAAATCGCTTGGCTAAGATGCATTGTCGGATATTCAGAGCCATTCTCCAGTCCCAAAATGCACTGCACAAGGCCTGTCGGAATTCCTGCACTGGGTAAAAACGATGTTTCCGCAAGATAAGACAGCAGTGAAGCCTTTAGAAAATTGTCTTTCTGGATCTCAATTGCTTTAATCGCATTTCCTGACGAGTTACTGTTTCTCAGATACTCCAGTGTCTTTTCAAGAGAACCCAAATGAGTATCGAAACATTCCTTTGTTGCTACTATATCTCTTTTAGTTGAGAGAGAGGCATCTTCTAACGGAAGATTCTCTATTGCGGTACCCCTTACAATTCTCATATATGATTCAGTCATATCCCGATGTTGGACAGATATTATTTTATCAATATGGATCAGGAAAGCGTCAAAGAGCGATATGCCATCATCCTTAATAAAAAAATCTTTTACACGAGAAGTTACCTTAAAGCCACCCTGTTCGGATACAAAGTGTCCAAAGACTAAAGCGTTAATATGTCGCTGAATTAGTTGTCGGCTTTCCAGTTTCAGCAAAGGTGTCTCTGTTAAATGAGTTATAGGATATTGCGGATGAGTCCATGTATGACTGCCTATTGGATTAGGTGCGCAAAATGTCAAAGCCAAGGCTTTGGATTCGTTACGACGACCTGCTCGCCCCGCCCTCTGGAGATAGTTTGAAGACTTTGGAGGAACATTATTCATCACAACCTCACTTATACCGCCGATATCCACACCCATTTCCATGGTAGTTGAACAAGACAGTATGTTCAAACGTCCAGCATTGAAATCTTTCTCAAAACGATCAAGATCCTCATTGGATTGTTGGGCAGAATGCTCGGCAGCGATAAATATAGGTCGTTTCAGATAGATTCGCTCATGTATGTCAGAATAGAGTCCAGTCTCTATTAGTTTGGAAAGATGGGATGTAATCCATGCTTTGATGCTTTTATCAGACCCTTCGGTCGTTCTAAAAGGGAAATATGAATAATTAAAAGTCTGTGTTACGAGGAAACGTTCAAAATTCGCTTTCCCGATATATCCGTTCATGCGAGGACTATATCCCTTGAAGACTACATCAACAATGACATTATCAACAGGACAAACGTGCCCGGTTACTACTTGCTGCAACCGCACTTTAGACCCAAGCAAATCCAGCATATAGCCGTTGTTCTCACTGTCTACAGGTGTTAAGATATTGGTTGTCAAAAAATCCCAAGCCTCTTTGAGAACACTGTCGATATTAGCCGACTGTTCTCGGTTGAACTCACTGTCATTGTCATATCCAAGGACAGCACACAACAACAGAACAAGTCTTGATTGAGAATCGCTAACCCCCAACTGTCCATGTCTCACCTTAGGCCATTTTGGAACGGATTTTCCGTTTTTACGCAGTTCCGAATTTGACGGATATATTGCTGAGGTATAATTAATTTGGGTCAGGTAGTTGTTGAATTCATCCGAAAGCATATAGTGCCTTCCGCCTCTTATTTGATAATCAAGGCATACTTTAAGGAAGTCTTGCCAGTCTTGATTAGTACAATTTTTATCAGCAAGTATAGCTGGACATTTGGCTTTCTTGAGATCCGGATAAACCAGCCTCACGAATCCCATGTTTTCAAGAGAATTGGCTCGACGAGGAATCCATCCGAACTGATCGACAAGCAATGCTTTCAAATACGAAGATTGATTGGCATACTTACCATTGCAGTGTGTCTCCTTAAGGTGTTTGTAGAGCCTCTTAAACTCGACATCGTTTTCAAGAGTCCTCATAAGTTCATTCCACTCTATTTCGGGTGGTACAGGAATGGCAGAATTCCCGTTTTTCTTTGCCTCCAAACGGCTCAATTCATTCAGAAGCATGGGTGGTAGAGATTCTCGAGACTGGCTGAGAAAGGTATAAGTTGTCTCCTCCTCAGAAGACAAACCCGCGGGTTCTATCAGATCAAGACGATTGTCTACAAGCTTGTGAAAAATAGAAGCTCTTATCCAGGCTCTCTCCACATCTTGATTTATTCCCATGGCAGAACGTGCTGACCCTTGCCTATTGTCCGTGAAAGTGATATACTTTCGGCCGTCATACAACGTCTCTGCATCTTTGCTTTTACTCATTTCTGCATTGTCAAGAATGAGGGATGACAAAATACGCCCTAACTGAGTTGCACTCGCACGCAAATAATCACGATCTTGAAAGATATTGCCACAATGAGGACATAGTACCGTATTTTTTTCCTTCTTACGCAATGATTTATAAGCAGTAGCCCAATCAGTTCCTTCAGGTGCTATCCTAATTTTACCCTCCTTGTGGTCAAACACATGCAAATGTTCTACCGTATTGAGACGAAGGCATTTAGCTTCTGGCTTAGCGAAATAGAACGGAGTAAAGCCATCTATCTCTTCAGCCATTAGTGAAGAGTCCTCTGATTGATTCTCTTGAGCCAAAATATCATCACCTTCATCATAAAAAAGAGTTCGTTCCAAATCTATGAAATTGGTGTGCATACGGAATCCTTTTGAATTGCTAGACTCTCCGAATACAATAAGACCGCCGCATGAAGGACATGTTGTCACTTCAAGCATTTTTGATTTGCATGACGGGCAGTTTGTATTCTGATATGTAGTGAGGTTTCCAATACTCAGCCGATGCTCCTTATGCCTATCGCAATCGGGATTGACACAGACATATACACCATTTATTGAACGAATAAAAAAGTGAACTCTTGAGGGTAACAATGCAGCCTCCTTCCCGTCTGCCAAGTTGAGTCCGGGTATTTTATTTCCCAGTGCGTCTATCAATCTCAGCGACTCAATTCTATTTTTTGCAATCTTGGAGTCGAGTAGTTTCGCTATTTCACTCGTTGTAAGAACCGGCTTTGTGTTTAGTTTTGCTCTTAATCGCTCAATAGCCTCCAACGTAATTTTAGTGCTAAATTCTCTATTTACGGCATTTATCGCATCATGGGCTTTCGCTCTATCCATTTCAGGAATTACGCGTTTACCACCGATAACCACGATACTGTCCAATGACTTGCCTGTCAATTGGGCGACAAATTTTTTAAGTTTTATTTCCGTTGCCGGGTCCTTTTCATCGCCCATAGTTGCCGATGTGACAGCAAAATTGACTTGATCAATTGTTACTCCGAACGCATCGAGAACACGACGCAACTGGAGTGCCAACTCTGATGCTGCCGAACCAGTATATGTATGAGCCTCATCGAGAAGAATCCATTTTAATTTTCCTTTTGATTTTTCAAGAATTTCCTTGTCCTCCGCTCTTACCAGCATATAATTCAGCATGGTAGGATTAGTGAAAAGCACTTGCGGTGGAGTCTGCCTGATTTGAGGCCGGGTAATTAGTTGTGGGTACGACTGTTCCGTATAGCTTTGTGCCCTCTTAGACTTTTCAGTATCTCCATTATATATTGCATAGGTAACTTTGTCTGGAATTGCGTCGCACCAGGCATGAATCCTTTTTTGCTGACTTTTCATGAGTGCATTCAACGGATATAAAAATATCGCCTGAACACAACCTTTCTCATTCCGTTGTGCTATATCATGTAGCACCGGAATCATGAAGCATTCTGTTTTACCCGAACCCGTTCCGGATGTAACGACTATGGTCTTACCTTTACCGGATAGCATTGTCTGCCAACTCATTGTCTGATGCTTGTACGGATGGCGGTCTTTGGGGAATCTTAAATCCTCAGAAACATTCTCGCTGCTAAGTGCATCGACAAATTGTGCTGAAAGAATCCCAAGCTTGTTGGCGTGTTCTCCGAAAGTATGACAACCCTCTTCCCAAGGAAATATTGATTGGAAGACAGGCTCTGCAAGCAACGGCTCATCCTCCGTCAATATTTGTCGCATATAGTTTTGCTCTTTGGCGCGTCCCTTGAACCATAATGATACAAGGGAGTCGACAAGCATACGTTCTGCCGATATATAGAAGTTTGCGTAATTCATATGAGACTATTTCCGGTTAATATATTTTAGAGTGCGGAGAAATATGTCACAATATGTCTCCTTAAAATATTTACGATAGAAATTAGCAATTCTTGCATGTTCCTTGTATTCCTTAGCGAACAAATCAGTGCGGTTATCTACACCATTTGCATTTTCAGCAGCGCACATTGCCGATTCTATCATTACACGGTATGACAGTAGCATTTGATCTTCATATGGATAATACTTTCCGTGTAGTTTATACCTCACAACCGGAAGATCCATATTGTTATCAGATAATCCCTTAATTTTAGATTTATATTCGTTGATGTCAGACCTTGAAATGAATTGTCCTTCATCAATCTTTTGAGTTGAGATGTATGCAGTCATTACCTGAGCAAGTTCACTGGTTACAGTGGCATTCAAGAGTCCTAACAATAATTCGGTAAATTCTGCCAACTTCATAACTACAATTTGCATCATTGGCTCAGGGATACTTGCAATCAGGTCATTGATACTCTCCTGCCATATATTAACAGGAATCCAATGTAGAGCTACTTCAAGTTCTTGCTCAAACCGATCTATTTCTTCTTCCAAAACATTTCGGTCCCCGTTAAACCACATTGCAATAATGAATTTAGCAATCAGATTTGGCATCCTTGCGATGGAGCATAAAGCGTTGTGGGTAGAGAACGGAAGATTGAAAGTGCTGCATAACTCAAATGCTCTACAGGCTTTCTTCCAATGATCTCCAAACATTACATTCTCATCAGCTAACAATATTTCCCATTTTGAAATGTTGTCAATCTGCATTTCCTTCCGATTTACCCTGTCAAAATCATAATCATCCCGATTGTAGTATTTGGGTACAATTCGTCGTTTATCTGTGGCTCCGGAAAATACAATCACTTCCTTGTGACAGAAATCTTCAGGAAATGCAAATGTGTTTGTGGCATAAACTGTTCTTATGAGCATCACAGGGAATAAATCCTGAACACCAAGTTGATTGCCGACCGGGAAGGCGTAAAGTTCACCCTCATACAAAAAATCATCCGTATTATCTTCGGTGTTGTCAATCACTGTGACCATACCATCTTTGACGGTTGAATCAAGGACAAATTTTCTGACAAATACAGGATTTCCGGAGATGTTGAGTGTTACACAGGAGCTACGATTGAAACTGTTAGCTCCGTATAGATTGAATATCCTATCAATAAGCGGTTTATAATCGGTTAACGACACTATTCCATCATAAACCTTACTGTCAAGACTCTTGATTTTAGAATCATCTTCAGTTCTGTCGGAAAAATAGGAAACTGATAACTTCCTTTTGCCTCTGCCGTGCGACATAATGCAATAGTGGGCAAGATTGGCTAATGAGATAATCTTACCACGCGGAACTAAACCGCCATTGACATCTGTGAGTACAACACCCTCAAACGGTATTGCTATGGAAAGTTTTAAGACTGGGGTATTATTTCTATATATCCTAAAACCGCACTCGGACGGCCATGAAAGAGTATCGGCACATCTGGATATGCGCCATCCGTTGTCTCCTATATTGATTACGTCAGCTCCATCAATTCTTTCAATTTCCGCACGAAACGATTGATTGCTTTTGAAGTATATTTCGGTGGACATACAACCTTCATTACAATGGGCGAAAGCAATATCTCTTATGCAATAGAATGTTTCGATGATGCGGTGCGAATCCGGAGTTTCCACACATATGTCAACAATACCAGGAGGGAGTATACACGATGTTTTCAGAGTCCTCCACTCCTTATTGACACCATGACGGTCTCGATACTTTATCTTGACATTGCTGACTCGTTCCTTCTCCTTATCATATACTCTTACGATAGGCACTGATGATAATAGTTTGAAATTGGAACGTTCAAGCCATGGAATATAGCTGTTGGAGAACTCCACAGTATAAGGAGTAAACTTATTTTCCAACAGCACGGTCTCTCCTGTTGATGAATCCGTAAGTGTTAGTTCATGGGAAAACTGCTCGTAAAACAGATTATTTCCGGCGATTGAAATCGGAATTGAAACTAGATTTCTCCACGAGTCTGAGAATAATGCTATGTTTTTCTCCGAATTGCCCGTCTCGGACATAGCATATATATTGTTATCAAGCATCTGGAATACTTGCGGATAATCAAAATTGGGTGCAAAGCTACCTGCAATGGTCAGGAAGATACGGTCATCATTATCGCATCTTACCTTGACCTCTACTACTGGTTCGCCGTTCCATCTAATTTCCCTACTTGGGCCCATAGATATACGGGTGTATATTGCACTGACTGCTTGTCCCTCATCAGAAAACTTTGTTTCCTTTCTTACATATTTCCCGGTAAGGACTCCGGCAACAAACACATCGAAAGAATAACAGGATGTAATGTTTAATCCCGGGATGGACTCTGAAGATAAATCCTTTATTGCTTCGGGAAGTATATACAGACATGCTTTATCCTCATCAACAAGACGTAACCGCCACTGCAATGATAAGGGACGAAGTCTAGAACCACTTCTGACACGTGAATACTCTCGCTTCAAGGAATCCGTAAGTTCTGCAAAAGCCTTGTCACTGTCATCATACGGAAGAAGTGCGTTTTCTTCCATGATTATGGCGCGTGCTATCTGAATGGAGACATCATATATATTCTCATTCTTGAACGAGTCACCAAGATATGAAACGCAAGAGAATTGACGGATTACCGAGGAATCTGCGTTATTCCAGTCATAATTTATAGATGACAACTCCTTTACCAAACCTTTGAGAAATCTGGAAAAGCTACCCATGTTACCCTCGTTATTACGAATATATCGGATAGGTAATCCCCCTTGGTTAAGAAGGGTACGAAAGTATTCAGTCCGCTTTAAGGAATGAATGAACGTGAATCCGTTCCTCTGCAATGCATTCCTTGCTGCCATATACAGTTCCCCAGCTCGGCATATGTCAAGACCAATCCCAACAGCTACATCCTCCTTTGACGGAATGTTTCCGTTGTAGTCCCGTATCCACCATTCTGCATAGCAAATTGCAGCTTCCATTCCGAAGTTTTCAAGCTCTTCGGAATGTTCAATGAGCGTGAATTTGAGCTGTTCGTATTCATCATCGCTCAACTTGAGTTTCCATAATGGGTTGTCTGGTAGAATCTTCCCCATCCCGCGTGAATATAGAATGTTATTCAAAGCAGAATGGCCGTTGTCGTATATATTGTATTTGATTTTCATGGCCTCAATTAGCAGACAAAACCTTAAGCAAGTCAAAAGTATAGATGGGAAAAGATGATAATACGACATGAAGATTTCTATTCTCACGAATTGTTGAGAATATATCATTCTTCAAGATCATATCTATGTTGTTAGCAATCCTCATCTTAAAAAAAGATAAAACTCCTGCGGCAGTTATCTGAGGGCCGGCCGAGCCTACAACGACTGCTTGGGAGTTTCAGAATTTGATTGGTTGTTGGCTTCGTCAGCCATTTGTATTTAACCTTGTGGCCATTTTCAGATGTTTATAGTTTCTCCAATTACAAAGTTAATCAATTCCCGTGAAAGTTTGGCTGTCAGGCATAAATAAATTTTAACGACTGCCTGATATACCTCGTTTAGGCTGAGTGGATTTCAACATCTTGTGAGCTTGCATCATGCAACGATAGGCGAAGCGGCGATCATCTTCATCATCCTTGCGACCCCAAGGGAGCGATGTGTCGCCACCACCGCCTCCGCATGACTGGGCGAATTGGGCTGCGCCATCGAGATAACCGAGGAACAAATACATCGCACACTTCAGAATCTCGTTTGGCTGCTCGGCGATTGCAGTCATGAACTCGCCATCAACCCTGGCTTTCAGTTCCGACGGCATAGCGTCCAGCAGGGAACGGACATCAACAACCATCCTGGCAAAGACGGCATCAGTAAGCCTCATGCGCACCTGTTCTTGATTCTTTTCCGTGAACTCGTGGAAATTCTTTTCCGCATTATCTCGTTTCTCGCTGAGTGCGTCAAGTTCATCCTGAAGCTCGGTGAGTTGCCGGTCGGCGGTCTTTAGCTTGTCGCGCTTGTCGGCAAGTTTCCGTCCGGTAGATTCAAGCTGGTTTTCAAGTTCGGCGATGCGGCAACGCAGTTCGGAAACATCTCCGGCACCATTCTCGATGTCTGACTCCAACCGGGCTATCTCGTCATTCAGTTCAGTCTCCTGTCTTTCAAGATTCGCAATCATGGTCGTTAGACCCTTCACTCGCCGCTCCGATTTCCGAATTTCATCTTCGAGCTGACGCAACTGTTCGCGGTTGTCGTCTATAAGTGTTTCGAGTCTGGCGTTCTCACGGTGAAGGTCGCGATTGTATTCAGCGGTCGAGCGATGGCGTGCGCCGGTCACTTGGATGTCATCGCCACGGTCAAGGCCGTATTTACGGTTCACTTCGGCAAGTCGGGTATGCAGATCCCTCATGTGTTGCCGCGCCTCAATTTTGTTCTTGCCTCCAAGAACCTCCTTTGAACTGAGGCGTCCGTCGGCGGTCAACGGCACGAACACACAATGCGCATGTGGTCCCGTTTCGTCGAGATGGACTATGAACGAGGCTATGTTTTCTTCTCCGAATTCTCGGCATACAAAACCGTACACATCCTTTGCCCATTGCTCGATTTCAGGTTGCCGAATCAGATGCCCGTTTGTTTCCTCATAATCGTTCAACACCTGAGAGCCGAAAGCCATCTCGCGCATCCGCTCACGGTTGCCGCCGAATACGACCATGACTGCACGGTTGGAGATGGCGGTCACTCGGGCATTCGGTCGGAGATGTTTTTTGATTATCTCATCGACCTTGTCGCCGATACGCCGCGATTCGTCGATTTCGGTTATCCTGCCTCCGGGTCCGACTTGAAAATTCAAGGCGGTTCGGGAGCGGTCGTAATTGTGGTCGGGATTCTTGGCCTTTTGCTCGAAGAATTCTTTGCTCCAGTTGCGCTGATGTTCGTTGCTGACATTGGCATCGACTGATTTGACGGGCTTGAAGTCCATCATCTGTTTAGGTGACGACATATAAATATTGGTGCTTTTGGTTATGGTTTAGTTGGAATTAATTATTCAAGTTTCGCAAGTTCAACTTGCTGATTTCAGATTATAAAATTGAGCGATATGAGCCATCTCTTCAGACTGGTT
>ERZ808035.1098-NODE-1098-length-16207-cov-3.476751_pt1 | contig 16207 bp, 9 predicted proteins | sample MGYA00380189_ERZ808035 | MGnify/ENA primary metagenome ERZ808035 (study PRJEB31490, sample SAMN06133407) | mouse gut metagenome | isolation source: M5_1 | host: mice | place: China: Chengdu | collected 2015-05 ...
GGTGATGATCGCCTCTGTGTCACAGGTACTGCTCAAGAAAAGCACGTTGAACACACATCGTTCGGTGGTAGGGGAATATCTAAATAAGTATGTTCTTGGCGGTTATGGGCTGCTGCTGATGTCCATGCTTCTGACGGTTTATTCCTACAGCGGTCTGGCGTACAAGCATGGACCTGTCATTGAATCGCTGGGAAATGTCATGGTGCTGGTGTTAGGGTATTTTGTCTTTGGCGAGAAGATCAGCATTCGAAAACTGGTGGGCATAGTGTGTATCATGGCGGGGATATTTGTTTTTAATCTGTAGAATTGCAGTTTCGCTGCATTATGTGTGTTTGCGAATGGTAACGATGTCAGAATTTGTATTTGGATTTCGTGAAAAATAAGTTGAGCGATTGAGAGCGCTTTGTTATAATTGTTACGTAAATGTTAACAGTCGTTTCATACGGCAGAGATATAGCAGGTAAAGGAGGAGGCCGGACGGCGGAGAACAGGATGAAAGATAAGAGGGCATTTGGAGCGCATGGCAGAGATAAAAACGGAAGAAAAACAGGAAAATATACTGATGAATATATAGAAGGTTTGTATGAGGAATACGAGGAATCACTGTATGAGGAGTACGAGGAGGAACCAAATGACAATGAGGAAGATGTAACTTCCGATGATGACTTCGATGAAGAAGATGAGTATATTGTCGCTTATTCTAGTGAGAGTGCAGTGGTCGGCGCATATACTTCCGATGAAATGCAGGAATACGCGGAGGAGTACAAGGAGGCACAGGAGTCTGTAGCGTACGGAGCGTATGAGGAATACGAGGATGAACAGGAGTACGATGGCGCGGACTCGTATGAGGAATACGAAGAGGAGCATGATGAGGATCGTGCTGAATTGTATGAAGAATACGAGGAAGAGGATGAAGATCATGCTGAATTGTATGAGGAATACGAAGAGGAGCATGATGAAACCGAACCGTATGAGGAATACGACGAATACGACGAGATGGAATCCTATGAAGAGTACGATGAAGAGCAAGAGTGTGATAATGCTGGAGCGTATGATCAGCAGACGTTCGTAGAATCAGATGAGTGCGATGCCGCAGAAGCATATGAGGATTCTCAGGGATACGACGCTGCGGAGACACTGTACAACACGAAAGAAATCAATATCGAGACTTATGTAGCGGAGGATTATGCGGAGGATACAGAGAGCTATTATGAGCGCGCAGAGGACGGATATTATGAGGATGAGGATGGATATTATGAGTCGGACGAGTATTATGATGATGAGTACTATGAAGACTATAATGAGGACACTTTTGATATAGCATATGGAGCATATGAGGAGAACTACGCAAATGATCCTGCATCGTTTGGCGCCGATGCAGCAAAGCAACCGCTCAGTTTTATGGCGGCGATTAAGGAACGGCTGCATCACCTGACTGCATTTGATGCAATCCTTGCATCCACCGGTGTTGTTCTTTTGGTGGCGGCGATTGTTATTTTTAGTATGTTTATGCAGTCTCGTGCACTCGATAAACAGATTACAGCGCTTGCACCGCTAGGAAGTACGCTTAAGGATATGGGCGTTGCGGGGGAGGACGGGCTGCTTGCCATGTCGAATGCTGCGCTGTCAGGAGCCTTTGTGCAGGATGCGAGCACAGAGGAGTCTTCAAGCACAGAGGAGGAGTCTACAGAGCCAATGGCATCTGGGAAGGTGAATGTCAGCTTTGTGTCAGTGGAGAAAGATTTGAAGATTCGATTCACGGATGAATACACAGGGGAGCTTATCACAGGAACTGTCTTTGAGGTGACACTGACCAGCTCAAAGGGAAAGAAGCTTGTGCTCACAGACGATGATATGGATGGAATCATCTATGCGCAGAATGTGAATGCAGGTGTGTTTGATGCGATTATCACCTCTACAGAGAAGTATACCTTTCCGACCATCGCGCAGCAGGTTACAGTAAAGGACAAGGTTGAGTATGTAGTCATCAATGTGCAGGATGAGGTCAAGACGGAGAAGCAGATCAATGTAGCGGCGGAGGACACCGAGAAAAATGACGCTGCCGCGGAGGCGGAGGTGCTCAAAGATACTGTGGAGTGGGTGGAGTCCACCAAAACGCCTGTGAGTGGTACAGAGAGCTATCTGCTGGTGGATCAGAATACAATCGCAGACCCTTCACAGACATCGAAGGCTGCGGCGAGGATGCTGTTTGATACGTTGAATGTGTCCTTAGACAAAACCGAGGTGACATTGAGTATCGGGGCGAGCACGGAGCTAAAAGGGACAGAATTCTCGGACACCAAAGAGGGGGATATCGAGTATCAATACACCGCGGCGTGGAAGAGCTCTGACGAGACGGTAGCGTCTGTGGACGGCGGAAAGGTGAGTGCCAAAGCCGCAGGAACAGCAGTGATCACCTATACTGTCACCAAAAAAACGATCACGACAACAACGGAGTCCAAAGAACCTACCGAGGAGATCCTAGATATTTCTGTGGAGGACTATGAACAATTATCGGATGAGGAAAAAGGGAACTGTACACCGATCAAGGATGATGCGGAACAGATTGTAGGCTATACGTACAAGAAGGTGACAAAGGCTCAGTCAGAGGAGAAGAAAAGTGAGACAACAGAGAGTGCAAGCGCGGAATGTACGATCACAGTCGAGGATACATCTGTGTCTGCCGAGATTGTTTCGGGCAGTCTTACGTTGAAAAAGAGTGCAGATAGTTGTGCTGTTGGTGAGACATTGACTATTAAGCCAGAAAAGCTCGTGTATACGAAGCAGGACGACAGCACAGAGACGATCAAAGAGAAATTCCCGCCGATTGAGTGGGAAAGCGGTGATAAGTCTATTGCCACGGTCGCATCGGACGGTGTTGTGACTGGTGTGAAAGCTGGAAAAGTGCATATTACGGGCAAAGTTACAGGGATTCAGGATGCTTATGGCAGAGAACTAGAGATTGTAAGCAGTGTAGAGGTTGAGATTTTGGAAGGCGCGTCAGAGAAAGAATTGTCCATCTCGCTCGACCGGACAAGTGATGTCTATCTTGCGGTGGGTGGCACGACGACCCTTGTGGCGACCGTGACGAATTACAAGAGTGACGAGGGCGTCACATGGGAGACCTCTGACAAGAAGGTGGCGACAGTGGATGAGAAGGGCGTTGTGACGGGTGTTGCGCCGGGAAGTGCTACCATCACAGCTTCGACCAAGGAGAAGGACGCGCAGGACAAGCCAAAGAAAGCGACCTGTGTTGTGACGATCAATTCCAATGCAAACTCCGATACAACCACCAAACTCAAAGATAAGAATGGAAACCAGATTTATATCAAAAATGCAGACGGCACTTATCAAGAAGCGGTCTATGCAGACTACTATAACCAAACAGAGTTTTATATTGCAGCACAGCCCCAGTATATCTATACAGGGTGGCAGACGATAGACGGCAAGACTTATTTCTATGACAAAAACGGTAATGTTGTGACTGGAACACAGATTATTCAAGGCGTTACATACAATTTCGGCACAGACGGTGCGATTGCGACGACTGTCAATGGATCGACATTTGGCATCGATGTATCAAGGCACAACGGAACGATTGACTGGAAGGCTGTCAAGGCATCCGGCGTAGACTATGTCATTATACGCTGCGGCTACAGAGGTTCCCTGACGGGAGCACTGATCGAGGATCAGTCGTTTCGGACGAACATCAAGGGCGCTACAGCGGCTGGCTTAAAGGTTGGTGTGTATGTATTCTCTCAGGCGATCAATGAGGTTGAGGCAGTCAAGGAGGCGTCACTTGCGGTGAGTCTTGTGAAAGGATATAATCTCACCTATCCGATTTTTATTGACACGGAGTCCAGTGGCGGCAGGGCGGACAAGATCGACAGGGCGACACGGACCGCAGTGGTCAATGCGTTTTGCCAGACAGTTGCAAGCGCGGGATACAAACCGGGAATTTATGCATCAAAAACATGGTTTGAGGACAAACTGAATATGGGTGCGATCGGCAATTACAAGATCTGGCTCGCACAGTATTCCACTGCGCCGACCTACAAAGGCAGATACGATATGTGGCAGTATTCAAGCAAGGGAACAATCAGCGGAATCAGCACCAAGGTGGATTTGAATTACAGTTATTTAGGATATTAGAGCATTCGGAGCTGGAATAAGTGGACAGAAGCATATAAGGGTTGCAATATTGGTAAATTTAGGATAAAATAGTGCAATAATAAAGATTTCGGAGGTAAGGATTGAATGAGGACTTATTTGGTGACTGGCGGTGCTGGTTTTATTGGATCGAATTATATTCACTATATGTTTCAAAAATATGACAACGAGATTCGAATCATCAACGTGGATGCGCTGACGTATGCGGGGAATCTCGAGAATCTCAAAGAGATTGAAGACAGAGAGAATTATACTTTCATCAAGGCAGACATCACAGACAAGGATGCCATCGCAAAGATTTTTGCGGAGAATGACATTGACAGGGTAGTACACTTTGCCGCTGAGAGTCATGTGGACAGAAGCATCAAGAACCCGGAGATTTTTGTGCAGACAAATGTGCTAGGCACCGCGGTGATGCTCAACTGCGCCAAGGCGGCATGGGAGCTTCCAGACGGCAGCTTCAAGGAGGACAAAAGGTTTCTGCATGTCTCGACCGATGAGGTGTATGGGTCTCTTGAGGAGGATGGCGGATACTTCTATGAGACAACGCCCTATGCGCCGCACAGCCCCTATTCAGCGAGCAAGGCATCCTCGGACATGCTGGTGAAATCCTATATGGACACCTATAAGTTCCCGGCAAATATCACAAACTGTTCCAACAATTATGGGCCATATCAGTTCCCGGAGAAGCTGATTCCTTTGATTATCAACAATGCGCTGCACGGCAAGAGTCTTCCAGTGTACGGAGACGGCAAGAACGTGCGCGACTGGCTCTATGTCGAGGATCACGCAAAGGCGATTGACATGGTGCAGGAGAAGGGCAGATTGTTTGAGACATACAATGTAGGCGGGCACAATGAAAAGCAGAATATAGAGATCATTCAGATTATCCTTGAGACACTCCAAGAGCAGCTTAGCGATGATGACCCGCGAAAGAAGCTGGTATCTAAAGATCTGATCACCTATGTGGAGGACAGAAAGGGACATGACAGACGCTATGCCATCGCACCAGACAAGATTAAGGCGGAGATTGGCTGGGAGCCGGAGACGATGTTTAAGGATGGTATTCGTCAGACAATCAAGTGGTACTTTGAGCATGAAGACTGGATGAAAAATGTGACAAGCGGTGATTACCAGAAATATTATGCAGAGATGTACAAGTAATTGAACAGGATAACAAGACAGGGAACGTCTGTACCGAGAAGGTATGGCGTTCCCACTTTGGCGTAAAGTTGTGGAAGGAAAAAGGTATTATTAATATGAAAGGTATTATTTTAGCAGGCGGTTCAGGCACAAGGCTTTACCCGCTGACAAAAGCAATCTCGAAACAGATCATGCCGGTCTATGACAAACCGATGATCTACTATCCGTTATCGACGTTGATGCTTGCGGGGATCAGGGATATTCTCATCATCTCGACACCGCGCGATCTTCCGACGTTTGAGGAATTGTTCGGGACTGGAGAGCAGCTGGGGCTTCACATGGAATATGCGGTGCAGGAGCAGCCAAGAGGGCTGGCGGATGCATTTATTATCGGCGCGGAGTTTATCGGAACAGATTCTGTGGCGCTGGTGCTCGGCGACAATATTTTTTATGGGCAGAGCTTCTCGAAGCTATTGCAGCGCGTGGCTGCCAAGGAGAGCGGCGCTACGATTTTTGGTTATTATGTGCGGGACCCGAGGGAGTATGGCGTCGTCGAGTTTGACAAGGATGGAAAGGCAATCTCGATCGAGGAGAAGCCAGCACATCCGAAGAGTAATTATGCAGTGCCAGGTTTATATTTTTATGACAATGAGGTCGTTGAGATTGCCAGAAATGTAAAGCCATCTGCGCGCGGGGAGATTGAGATCACAAGTATCAACAATGAATACCTGCGGCGCGGGACACTGACGGTCGAGACGATGGGGCGCGGTTTTGCATGGCTTGACACGGGGAATCATGACTCGCTTCTTGACGCTGCGGACTTTGTCTGTGCGTTCCAGAAGAGACAGGGATTGTATATTTCCTGCATTGAGGAGATTGCATTCAAGCGCGGCTTTATCACGAGAGAGCAGTTGTTAAAGCTCGCGGACCCGCTGATGAAAACGGATTATGGAAAATATCTTGTAGAGGTAGCCAATGGACTCTAAGGGGAAGAAAATCGGGATACTGTTTGTGTTGTGTACACTGCTTGTCGGGATGGCGGTGGTGCTGTTTGCGGGCTACAGCCGGCTGATGGGAAAAGAGGCAGATGCCTCTGCTGTAAGCAGTACAGAGAATGTCACGAAACAGATCATAGAAGCGGACGGAAAGGTGCATGGCGCAGATTTATCGGCATTTATGAAGGACAGCGCGTTCTTTGATGTGCAGACGTCTGGCAGCACTGGTCAGAATACATATGATGAGGTGGATGAGAACGGTGAGCCAGTGCGCAGTCTCACAGTGCTGGCAAGCTCTGTGGAGCGCGATATTCGTGTAAAGATTGTGGACGACAAAGGCGATGCAGTGCTGGGGCAGGAGTTTGCCGTGGAGGTCGCAGACACGGGGGTATATGTGGATGAGGACAAGGACGGTGTGATTTTGATCTCGGATATCAAACCGGGAGAGTACAAGCTGTCATTGGGTGAACAACCAGGGTTTAAGGTTCCGGCGTCGCCTGTCAATGTCAGGGTGAAATCCATTGTGTCCTACACGGTCATCGATGATATTGACTTTTTCGTACATGCAGAGTCCGAGATTGATTTCTTAAAGGAGGACACAAAGGACAAGAAGATCGACAGAGAAGATGAGGATGACACGCAGTACAAGGCACTTCTCGACATGGAGGAGGAGCGCGACAATGCGGTGCAGCTAGGCATAGATGTATCCAAGTGGAACGGAGAGATCGATTGGGAGGTTGTGAAGGCAGAGGGCGTAGATTTTGCTATCATACGGTGCGGCTATAGAGGTTCTTCTTCTGGCTGGCTGATCGAGGACCCGTATTTCTATAAAAACCTGACAGGTGCTAAGAAGGCGGGCATCAAGGTAGGGGTCTATTTCTTTACGCAGGCAACCAATCTGGTCGAGGCGGTCGAGGAGGCGAGTATGGTGGTGTCTCTGATTGGCGAGACAGCGATCGACTATCCAGTGTTTATCGACACGGAGGGCGCTGGCGGAAACGGCAGAGCAGACAGCCTGGACCCGGGAACGAGGACGGCTGTGGTCAATGCGTTCTGCCAGACGATACAGAACGCGGGACTCGATGCGGGCGTGTATGCGAGCCGCAACTGGTACTTGAACAATCTCAATCTGGATGAGATGGATGCGCCGAATATATGGCTGGCAGAGTACAGACAGACACCGGAGTATGAGGGCCGCTATGATATGTGGCAGTACACATCGAGCGGTGCTGTGGCTGGAATCGAGGGCAGAGTGGATCTCAATGTCAGCTATCTGGGAATTGATTAAATATCAATGCAAAGTCTGCAATCGGCTGCATGGGGAATGCGGCTGCTTTGCGGTAAGTATTGCATTAAATTAATTATATATAGAAAGGAATCATGAAAAAATGGGAAAGATTACAGTAGAGGAATGTGTCGCGGATGGTGTCGTCATCGAAGGGCTGAAGGTGATTACACCGCAGGTATTTGGCGACAACAGAGGGTATTTTATGGAAACTTATAATTACAATGATTTTAAGGAGGCAGGCATCGATCAGGTGTTTGTACAGGACAACCAGTCCGCATCCAAGCGGGGCGTGCTTCGGGGACTTCATTTTCAGAAAGAGTTTCCGCAGGATAAGCTTGTCCGTGCAGTGCGCGGCGAGGTGTTCGACGTGGCAGTGGATTTGAGAGAAGGGTCCGCGACTTTCGGAAAATGGTATGGTGTCCTCTTGTCCGAGGAGAATAAGAAACAGTTTTTTGTTCCCAAGAATTTTGCCCATGGTTTTCTGGTTCTGTCAGAGTATGCAGAGTTTTGTTATAAATGTACGGATTTCTATCATCCCAATGACGAGGGAGGAATCTTGTGGAGCGATCCTGACATTGGCATCAAGTGGCCAATCCCGGAGGGCATGGAATTGATATTTTCGGAGAAGGACCTGAAATGGGGCGGCATAAAGGATTTTAGACGATGAGAAAAGGGTTATCCAAGACAACGGTCAAGCTGCTTGTAACACTTGCAGCGGCAGTGCTTGCGGCGATCATCATCATCCATCACAATCCGCTTGCGGATTCGCAGGAGGAGACGGTCAAGAAGGTGATCGCATGTCTCATCATTGTCGGTGCGATGGCAATTTTTTATCGGTTTTACGACCGGCTGGTTTCCCTGCCGGTCGAGCTGTGGCAGTCGAGGCAGCTTATCTGGAAGCTCTCAAAGAATGATTTCAAAAACCGCTATGCAGGTTCCTATCTGGGGCGTGTGTGGGCGTTTACACAGCCAGTTGTCACGGTACTGCTGTACTGGTTTGTGTTTGGTCATGTGATGGGACAGGACAAGAAGGAGATATTGACTGTCGGCGTGGAGGCGCCGTATGTATTGTGGCTCACAGCAGGGCTGGTGCCCTGGTTTTATTTTAGTGAGGCGATCAATAACGGCACGACCTCCCTTTTGGAGTACAGTTATCTGGTGAAAAAAGTCGTGTTTAAGATCAGCATTATTCCGATTGTCAAGCTGATCGCGGCATCATTTGTCCATTTGTTTTTTGTGGCATTTATGCTGATTGTCTATTTTGTGTATGGTTATGCGCCGTCAGTCTATCTGCTGCAACTGCTTTACTATACATTCTGCATGTTTATGTTTGTGCTGGCGCTCAGCTATTCAACCTGTGCGATCGTCATTTTTTTCAGGGATTTGACGCAGATCATCAATATTATGTTACAGGTGGGGATGTGGGCAACGCCTATACTGTGGAACATTTCCATGTTGGATAAGAGTCCCATCTTACAGAAAATACTAAAGATCAATCCGGTGTTCTACATCGTGAACGGCTACCGGGATACGATGTTTGCGAAGAAATGGTTTTGGCAGGATTTCTACTCGACATCCTATTTTTGGATTGTGACCGTTGTATTTTTCGGGCTGGGTGCACTGATTTTTCGGAGGTTAAAGGTGCATTTTGCGGATGTATTGTAATGTGCTGAGGTTGTAGATGGGAGAAACGATGGGAGACAAAGGAGACAAAATAAAAGAAAACAGAGAGACTGCGATCGTGGTGGAGAATGTCTGCAAGGTATACAAGCTCTATGACAAGCCGATGGACAGGCTCAAGGAGGCGTTAAAGCTGACCAGAAAGCAGAAGTATCATGAGTCGCATGCGCTGTCGAATGTGAGCTTTGACATCAAGCAGGGGGAGTGTGTCGGCATCATCGGGACAAATGGTTCGGGGAAATCCACCATTTTAAAGATCATCACAGGGGTACTCAATCCGTCGAGCGGCAGTGTCAGCGTCAATGGGCGCATCTCTGCACTTTTGGAGCTGGGAGCGGGCTTTAATCAAGAGTATTCCGGCATGGAGAATATCTATCTCAATGGCACGATGAATGGTTTTTCGAAGGAGGAGATAGACGCGCGCCTCCAGGATATTCTTGATTTTGCAGATATCGGAGACTATGTGTATCAGCCGGTGAAGACGTATTCGAGCGGTATGTTTGTGCGTCTTGCCTTCTCGGTGGCGATCAATATTGACCCGGAGATTTTAATCGTGGATGAGGCGCTCTCTGTCGGAGATGTCTTTTTTCAGGCAAAGTGTTATCATAAGTTTGACGAGTTTAAGAAGATGGGAAAGACAATAATGATCGTGAGCCATGATTTGAGCAGCATTGCAAAATACTGTGACAGGGTGATCCTGCTCAATCAGGGCGTGAAGCTTGGGGAGGGGTCGCCCAAAGACATGATCGATGATTTCAAGCGCGTTTTAGTAGGGCAGTATGAGCTGCCGGAATCGAAGTCGGAGCAGAGTCTTTTGAATGATGCTGATGTGCAGGAGGCTGTGCAGACCCGCGCGGCAGTTCAGAAGCGCGCGCGGACACAGGATGCACAGGAGTCCGAGACGCTGGAGTATGGCACGCGGGAGGCTGAGATTGAAGAAATCTATCTGACGGACGACCGCGGTACGAGGACAAATGCCATTATCAAAGGGCTTTGCTTTAGTATTTATATGAGAGTGCGGTTCATTCAGGATCTCCCGGCGCCGATCTTTGCCTTCTCGATCAAGACGGCGAAAGGCACGGAGATCACGGGCACAAATACGATGTTCGAGAAAGCGTTTTTGGAGCCGGTGAAGGCAGGCGCTGTCAAGGAGATTACTTTTACACAAAAAATGTCATTGCAGGGCGGTGAATATCTGATCTCGTTTGGGGTCACAGGCTATGAAGGAAATGATTTCAAGGTGTATCACAGGCTTTATGATGCGATTGATGTGACAGTGGTGTCCGACAAAAATACCGTGGGCTATTATGATATGGATTCCACGGTCGTAGTCAGGGATGCAGGCACATCATACTCGGATAAGATTATACCATATGCAAAGGTTCAGGGGGAGCAGTGAGGACAGATGGCGGACGATATACAGGCAAGAATGGAACGAATAGGGAATGTAGTACTGGATTATACGTACTATGAAGGGCAGGATTTTTATACGGACGGCGAGATTGAGGATGAAATGCTCGACATTGCGATGAACAATCCCGCAGCACAGTTTCCAGAGATCATCGAGGCGCGCAGGAGTTGGCCTGTTTTTTATCATTTTTCACCACTTAGAGCCAATATCATAGACTGGATACCGTTTCAAAAAACGGACAAGGTCCTTGAAATTGGTGCGGGCTGCGGTGCGCTTACTGGTGCGATCGCAAAGAGAGTCGGGCGTGTTACCTGTGTGGATTTATCGAGAAAGCGCAGTCTGGTCAATGCCTACCGTCATCGCGACATGGACAATATCACGATCATGGTCGGCAATTTTAAGGATATTGAGCCGCATCTTGACGACGATTATGACTATGTGCTGCTTATCGGCGTTTTTGAGTACGGGCAGGCGTATATTGGCGGGGCAACGCCCTATGAGGATTTTATGAAAATCTGCAATCGCCATCACAAGCCGGAGGGAAGCCTGGTGATAGCGATCGAAAATAAGTTTGGACTCAAATACTGGGCAGGCTGTCGAGAGGATCACCTGGGGACTTATTTCTCAGGACTAGAGGGATACCATGAGGGCGGATCGGCGAGAACCTTCACCAGACATGGACTCGAAAAGCTTCTCGCGTCGGCGGGCATTGCGTCGTATGCATTTTATTATCCATATCCTGACTATAAGTTTCCGACAACGATCTATTCCGACGCATATCTGCCAAAAAAAGGAGAGCTGTGCAACAACCTAAGAAATTTTGACAGGGAGCGGGTTCTTTTATTTGATGAAAAGCAGGTGTTTGACGAAATTATAGAGGAGGGAGAGTTTCCGCTATTTTCTAATTCTTATCTGGTGGTGGCGGGGGCAATTCCAGAAGTTCTCTACACAAAGTTTTCGAATGACCGGGTGCCGAGGTGGGCTATCCGCACGTCGATTGTCGGGAGAACATCGGAGTCTTTGCATGTGGAGAAGCAGCCTGACACGGAGGCGGCTTGCAGGCATCTGCTGAATACGATGCACGCGTATGAACAGCTCTCCAAGCGCTACGAGGGGACAAAAATTGATATCAACAAATGCAGAATGATAGAGGCTGATATTCAAAACGGGCTTGCCTTCGAGTTCTGCAAGGGAAGAACGTTGGAGTCGCTCTTGGATGAATGTCTTGGGCGGGCGGATGTCGCAGGCTTTAAGGCGCTGATTGAGGAGTATCTGTACTGGCTTCACTACAATGAGGAGGTCTATGCCGTCAGCAATTTTGACTTTATTTTTCCGAATATTCTTGTGGATGGCGGAAAGTGGCATATCATTGACTACGAGTGGACCTTTGACAAGCATATTGATGCAATGGACATCGCGTTTCGCGCCTTTTATAACTACACGCTGGGCGGTGAGACGAGAAAGGCCTGTGAGGATCTGCTCATGAAGGATTTGCTGGGACTGTCGGAGAGTGCGGTCAAGGTGGCTGTCGCGGATGAGCGGGAGTTTCAACTGCGCATCACAGGCAGTCGTGCATCGGCGGAGCGGATGCGGGAATTGATCGGGAATAGAGCGTACGCGCTGGACGGGATGCTAAAGTATTGCAACCATGCAGATATACAGTTCGTCGCACAGATTTTTGTGGACTACGGGGAAGGGTTCAGCGAGCAGGATTCTGTCAAGCTGCTGGATTGTTATCGCAGGGAGCGCTATCTCAAGCTTTCGTATGATATTCCAGCGGGGGCTGAGAGGGTGCGGATTGACCCTTGTTCCTTTGCATGTGCGATAGAGCTGAACAAGATACAAGTAAACGACAGAGTCTATACGACAGAAGACATCGAGGTGAACGGAGCATGGCAGGCGTGCGGATGCATTGTGTTTGACAATGGAGACCCCAATTTTGTCATTCAGGTAACGGGCGGCGGGCGTCTTGTGGTAGATATGGATGTGTTAGAGCTTCCACAGCCGCTTGCAAGCCAGCTTGTGCAGGAGGCGTCCAAAGAGGATTTGGTAACGAGAACGAAATCATTTCTAAAGACCAGACTCAAAGATCGGGGGTAGTGTGAACCTGATCAGAGAATCCGCTGAGGCGGGTGAACGGGGGATAGTATGTTAGGGAAGATAAAGGATGCCATACAGGGCAGATTGTACAAAAAGTGCATCGAGGAGTACGAGCGGGAGCTGCGCTGTCAGACAGAGCCTTACTTGGTGTGGGTGAGGGAGACAGAGCAGGGCGGTCCTGTATCGGTAAAGAATGCCGTTGGTATCGTGTGTATGGAGCAATGCGGAAGAGATTTTTCTCTCGCTGCATTCAAGCAGGATTACATCTTGTTTGTGTCGGAGGCGGGCAGACTTGCAGACTGGGCAGCCGGTGAGATTGCACAGTATTTTGAGGTACATCAGGATGTCGATATCGTCTATGCGGATGAGGATACCTGGATGATGCCAGCGGAGCAGGTACTGTCGGCAGATGAGAGTGCGCACAGGATTTTTCCGTGGACAAAACCGATGTGGTCGCCGGACACGCTGCTTTCCTTTCTTTATTTTGGCAATGTCTTTGCGGTACGCAGGGCGGCATTTGCGGCGCAGGAATGGCTTGGAGAGGACGACTATCGCAAAAATATTTATGATTTTGTGCTGAGGGCGTCCGAGGGAGCGCACGCTCCCGGACATCTTGAGAAAATTTTATTTCATGCGTACAGAACCGGGAAGAACCGGGCTGATATCGAGGACACACTCATGCATGAGACGGATTTTATCGGTGTGGGTGCTATGTATGATTCTATTCGGGAACGTGCATTTGCAAGGCGGGGTGTCCAAGCGAAGATGGTGTTGGATGCGGCGACAGGCATTTCGTATCCGATTTATGGACTGCCAGACAGACCGCTTGTCAGCATTGTCATTCCCTCAAAGGATAACCCGGAGGCATTGATGCAGTGCATTCGCTCGATAGATGCGCATACGGCGTATCCTAATTATGAAATCATTGTTGTGGACAATGGCAGCACAGAGAGTGTGCGCAGTATTCTGGAAGCATTCAGAAAGGAATGCCCATTTGAGTATCTTTATCAGCCGATGGCGTTCAACTTTTCACGGATGTGCAATATTGGTGCGCAGCATGCAAAGGGAACATATCTGCTGCTGCTCAATGATGATATGGAGGTTTTAGAGTCCTCGTGGCTGACAAGAATGGTTGGTCAGGCATCACTCGAGCATGTCGGTGCAGTCGGTGCGAAGCTTTTATATCCGAAAACGACCTTAATCCAGCATGTTGGAATCACCAACACCATCTCTGGACCTGGTCATAAGCTGAAACTGCTGGATGATAACGAGTCCTATTATTATGGAAGAAACCGCTTTGTGTATGACCTGATTGGCGTGACGGCGGCGTGTCTTCTGATGCGCAAGGCGTGTTTTCTGTCAATGGAAGGGCTGTATGAAGGGCTTGCGGTGGCGTACAATGACGTGGATCTGTGCTTTAGGCTGCATGGTAGAGGACTGTACAATGTCCAGCGAAATGATGTGGTGCTCTACCACCACGAATCATTGAGCCGCGGTGATGATCTTAAGGACGAGCGGAAGCTAAAGCGCCTGACGGCGGAGAAGAATGCACTGTACGACAGACATCCGGCACTGTACAGGCACGATCCCTTTATCGGTACACTGTTAAACAGCGGAGATCCTGAGTATAGCTGCCGCTGGCTTGAGGGATATGAGCTGTCTGGCGCTGCCGGCTCGACCCCGCTTCTGGCGCAGGAGGGCAGGCTGCCAGCGCCTGAGACGATGAATCAGGCGATCATGATATCGGTGGAGGAATGCGGCAGAGAGCACACCAAAGAGAGAAAACCGTACTATCTGATTAAAGGATGGGCGTATGTGCCAGGTGCGGACAACGCGCGCTATGCGTTCAAAATCCTTCTGGTCAACAGTGCGGGCAAGGTGTGGGCGATGCCAGTACAAAAGCGGTATCGCAAGGATGTGGCGGCAATCCTTCCAGACGAGATGAATGTCGAGATGACAGGGTTTTGTAATTGGATTGCCAAGGGGGCGCTGCCGCCGGATACGTATGAGCTATGGATGACAGCGAAGGATGGCTGTTCCAGACAACGACTGTATCGAAGTATGGAGAAAAGGCTGACGGTTGAATGAGAGATAGAATGTATCAAGAAGAACTTTTTGCACAGAGAACTCCATATCTGCAATGGCTCAAAGGGCAGCAGGAGATGGAGCGGACGATGGACAGACCAGAGGCAGGGAAGCAGGTATGCGCGCTTCCCTTTTCTTCGTGTATGGATGGTGTGTCCGGCTATGGGGTTTTTCGTGCAGATACCATCTATTTATTTGTGAGGACAGGCGGCAGTCTGGTCAAAGGCGCAGAGACTATGATTGCGGAAATCTTTTCTCAGAGACCGGGGACTATGTTAGTCTATGCGGACGAAGATTACCGCGGCAGCCTGAGCGCGTTTTATGAGATGGATGGGAAGGCAGGAGAGGGCGGCCTGTATAGAGGTGCGCCATGGTTTAAACCTGAGTTCTCGCCGGATACACTGAGTTCCTTTTTCTATCTGGGCAGCATTTTTGCGGTGCGGGGAGATGTGATTTTGCGGATGATAGATGTGCATGGAGACAGCATTGGCATCTATGAGCTGGTGTATTGGATTTTTATGGAGGTCCTGGCAGTGTGGCAGAGTCTGGCAGATACAGGGATTGTGCATCTTGCGAGGGTACTGTACACCAATGACTCTCTGGCGTCTGCGGCGCGGCTGGAATGTTCAGCGCACATAAAAAGTCTGTATGAATCGAAGGAACCAGGACAAGAACTGGTATCCATCATCATTCCAAGCAAAGACAATGCCAAAATACTACAGCGGTGTCTGGAAACACTGATGCAGAATACTATTTATGACAAGGGTGCGGTTCACTGTGAGATTATTATTGTGGATAACGGCAGCAGTCCGACACAGCGCCAGCATATCGCTGAGTTTATGGAAAAGGCAACGCACAGGCAGCCAGACTTTACATTTTTATACCTGTATGAAGAAAGTCCTTTTAATTTTTCTGCGATGTGCAACAGAGGTGCACAGGCAGCCACGGGCAGATACCTGCTGTTTCTCAATGACGATATCGAGGTGCTAGATACAGAGGAGGGCGGCAGATGGCTTGCGCGTATGATGGCATATGCGCGCAGGCGGCATGTGGGTGCAGTCGGTGCAAAGCTGTATTATCCGCTTGTTCCGGCGGATAGTGGGTGCTACAGAATACAACATACAGGAATCACAAATATGGGAATTGGTCCGGCGCACAAGCTTGGCGGTATGACGGACACAGGCAGCCTGTATCATGGGCACAACACGATGAACTATGACATGCTCGCAGTCACGGCGGCGTGTATGATGGTCAGAAAAAGCGTGTTTGACGAGATGGGGGGATTTGATGAGTCCCTTGCGGTGGCGTACAATGATGTGGCGCTCTGTTTTCGGC
>ERZ808035.1109-NODE-1109-length-16156-cov-6.028484_pt1 | contig 16156 bp, 13 predicted proteins | sample MGYA00380189_ERZ808035 | MGnify/ENA primary metagenome ERZ808035 (study PRJEB31490, sample SAMN06133407) | mouse gut metagenome | isolation source: M5_1 | host: mice | place: China: Chengdu | collected 2015-05 ...
GCGCATAAAGTCGTGAGCCTTGTCCGCCGGCAAGAAGCATTGCAATCATTTCTTTTGCCATAATACGATTCCTCCTATTTTTGATATTAAACAAATTATACAACATGTAAGATGAAATTTATAGAAAAATTGTAAAATTTATGAAATATTTTTCAAAAAAGTAAATTATTATGTACATTTTGTATAAGAACCCGGCAGGCGCCGGTTTTCTGCGGGGCTGCCAGGTTCTTACAGACAGGATCATCCTCTCTGATCATTATTGTAAAGCTGCATTTGTGTAAACACTCACTGCTCTGTTTTACACTGGATATTTTCTACTCCCCGGAAACCTGCGTTCCGTCTGCTTTCATGTGGTACTTATCCTTATAGATCAGCTGCGAAATAGGCACCAGTTCATATCCCTTATCCTGCAGTCCGGTAATCACAGATTCCAGCGCGTCAGCCGTATACTTGGCTCCGTTATGCATAAGGATTATCGATCCGTTATTCAGCTTGTCGGACTCCACCACGCGTTTCACAATGTCGTCCACGCCGTAATCCTTCCAGTCAAGAGAATCGATCGACCACTGAATCGGATAATATCCGCACTTGTGCGCATTTGTTATGACATGATTGTCATAATCTCCGTAAGGCGGCCGGAACAGGCACATCTCATAGCCGGTAAGTTCCTGCACCCTGGTATGTACTTTCATCAGCTCCTCCTGACACTGTTCGTCGGAGAGCTGGGACATATTTTTATGATTCTCGCTGTGGTTGCCCAGATCGTGGCCTGCCGCCAGAATCGCCTTCACATCATCAGGATAGCTCTCCACCCATCCCCCGGTCATAAAAAAAGTCACCTTTACGTTATGTTTTTGCAGAATCTCCAGAATACGCCCTGTGTCTTCATTTCCCCATGCCGCATCAAAACTGAGCGCCACCTGCTTTTTATCCGTCTCCACGCAGTAGATCGGCAGCTCTCTGCCGCCCACCGAACTGCTGACCGTAATAGAATCCGGCAGCACCTTTACCACACCCTGGATCAGCGCCAGCGTAGCCAGGGCAAATGCCGCTGACTTTGCCACCTGCATCATCACGTTCTGCACAAAACTCCTGCGCTTCTGCTCCTCCTTCGTCTGACAGCCTGAAGGTGCCGCTCCTCCGCAATACTGGCCGCCGTGTTGTCTGTTGCAATACCCGCCGCCACTGTACTGATCACTGCAGTACCGACTATCGCTGTGCCGGTTGCCGCTTTGCCGCTCACTGCAGTATCCGCCATTGTGCCGGTTGCTGCTTTGCCGCTCACTGCAGTATCCGCCGCTGTACCGGTCGTCACTTTGCCGCTCACTGCAATACTGGCCGCCGCTATGCTGTCTCTTTCTCTGCTCTGTCCACGCTTCCACCTGCTCCGGGGCCGGCCAGACACCATCATTCCTGCCGGCTGCGGAATCTTTCTGCATTTTGCCTTCTAATTCACACATGGCAAGTTTAATCTTATCGTTCCAACGTTTTCCGCGTTTTTGCATAATAATACCCTGCATACTGTTATTACTAAAGTATATGCAGGGCATTATATTTTATATGTAATGAACCAGACGGGCAAGGCTGTCTACCTTGAAATCTTACTTGTCTCTCTTCATACGTTCCAGCTCTTCCTCGATAGCATTGACTCTGGCGCTGGTCTCCTCGATCTGCCGCCTGTCCGTATCGTGTCGTTTTGCTTCAGATTGGGGCCTTGCCGCAAAAAGGATTCTGGCCAGCAGTCCGGCGCCTCCGAAAATAAGCACCAGAATCACCACCCACTCATACAGTGTAATCCGCACAAGGGAAATATTCGTGGTCATAATGACCGCTACCACAACGATCAGTACGCCTGCCGCGGTAAACAGTTTGGATGGAAAGCTTCCTTCCGATGCAAACATCCACACCACACCTACAATAAACGGCACCATGATCAGCCCGTTATTCAGATGCCATCCCCCGATGCTGAGTCCATGTCCGAAAAATGCCGAAGTCACCATGACCTTCTGCGAAAAAATAAACAAACCGGCTATGAGCATTGCCAGCCCGGCCAGAAACTGTAATAATTCGTTTTTTGCCTTTTTCATTGCTACCTCCGTGTCCTTATGCCTTATGTCATTTCCTGCCGATGTACAGCCGGACAGACCCGCTGTCTGCATACCTCTTCCGTCATGTTGGAGCATGTACAGTCCATACTCGTAGATCCACACGATCAGAAACTGATAAACAGCGGCCTTTTTAATGTCGTCAACTATCGTTAAGTATAGCCGATTTTTTTTACCATGTAAATCCCTTACACTCTAGTTGCTTTTTAAAAGCATTTTGTAACAGTTCAGCCCTCACATTCATAAAAGCGTCTGCTTCGCATCCGGCGCCCCTTTGCGGCTCATCTTTTATTTCATGAGAGGGCGCTCCGCTCATGTAACAATTCGCAGATTGCGCTTTGTATGCAAGCACCCACGCGCGATCTGTGAATTGTTGCATGGCTGAACTGTTACAGCATTTTTGAAAATCATTGCAAATTCACTTGACATTCCCGCCCGTTTGTTTACAATATGGGTTGACGCGTATGACAAGACAGTAGACTTTACAGTAATTTTGTAATCTTGTATACACCAGTCCCGCATGTCAGAGCAGTTTATTACATTCAAGGCCCGGCTCTGACGCAGGCTGCAAACTGACAAAAACGGAGGATATTATGAAAGAATTTCTGAAACGTAAAAACATTATCTTTTCCTTTAAAAGATACGGTGTGGACTGTCTGGGTGCTATGGCCCAGGGACTGTTCTGCTCGCTGCTGATCGGCACCATCATCAAGACGCTGGGACAGCAGACCGGCATTGAATATCTGGTGACCATCGGCACCTACGCCACTGCAGTAGCCGGACCTGCCATGGCAATTTCCATCGGGTTTGCACTACAGGCACCGCCGCTGGTCCTTTTTTCTCTGGTAGCTGTGGGCGGCGCTGCCAACGAACTTGGCGGGGCGGGCGGTCCGCTGGCTGTCCTGATCATCGCGATTCTGGCCGCCGAATGCGGTAAGCTTGTTTCCAAAGAAACCAAAATAGATATTCTTGTCACCCCTTTTGTCACCATATTCACAGGTGTGGCGTTATCCACACTGCTGGCTCCCGGCATCGGCGCCGCCGCAAGCTCTCTGGGCAGGCTGATCATGTGGGCTACCGATCTTCAGCCTTTTTTAATGGGAATCATAGTCTCCGTTCTGGTGGGTATCGCGCTTACACTGCCCATCTCCTCCGCCGCCATCTGTGCCGCTCTGTCTCTTACGGGACTGGCCGGTGGGGCTGCGGTTGCGGGATGCTGTGCCAACATGGTAGGCTTTGCAGTTATGAGTTTTAAAGAAAATAAATGGGGCGGACTGATCTCACAGGGCCTGGGAACTTCCATGCTGCAGATGGGCAATATCGTGAAAAATCCCAAAATCTGGATTCCGCCGATTGTTGCTTCCGCCATTACCGGTCCCGTCGCAACCTGCATATTCCGGCTGCAGATGAACGGCACCCCGGTTTCTTCCGGTATGGGCACATGTGGTCTGGTAGGGCAAATCGGCGTTTACACCGGATGGCTCAATGACGTGGCTGCCGGAACCAAACTTTCCGTCACGGCTATGGACTGGATCGGCCTGATTCTGGTGAGCTTTATCCTGCCCGCCGTCATCTCACTGCTTGCAGGAAACTTCCTGCGCAGGCTTGGGTGGATCGGGGAAAATGATCTGAAACTGGACGAATAGCCTGTGCTTTTTTGAAAAGGCATCTGTTTACCCGCTGTATGTTGTGAAAGTCAGAAAATTTGTCATAAATATTTCAAAAATATGGGATTTTCCTCTTTACAAATCGCCATAAATGCCGAGATAATATATGTAAGAATAACTATGTCTCTGAGCCGATCATCAAATGCTTTACTGCAGACAGCAAGGTGTTTGATCTTCGCGGCAGCCGTCAAATATCCGTATCATTACGGTCTGTTTGACCCGCTGTCGACAGAAACAAACGGCACAAAGCGGCATACTGACACAATACACAAGACAGGGAAGTCGCTATTTTACAACATGGAGGGATAACAGATGGGTATTAGTTTAGGTGGTTTAAACTCAGGTATTTCGGACACATATTCTGCTCTGCTGGGCGGTTCCGCTTCCGGCGGCGATGTAGGCGGTTCTTCTTTGCTGACAGATTACGCTTCCATCAAAAACGGCAGCTACGGCAAGATGATGAAGTCCTATTATTCCAAGGTGAAAGAAGAGGATGAGTCCGATTCTTCCAAGGGTAGTTCCAAGAAGAAGGAGACAGATGCAGCATCCGCAAGCGCGGCAAGAAAATTTTATGAGACCGCAACAGGTATGAACGCTCTTGATTACAGCGCTGACAACATTGACGAATTGTATGACAAGGTAAAAGCATTTGTCAAAGATTACAATTCCATGATGACAAATGCCTCCAAGAGCAAAAACAGTGATGTAAAAGCACAGGCAGACGCTCTGAATGATTACACCTACCAGAATTACAAATTATTTTCCAAGGTCGGTATAACAATGAACTCGGATCGTACTTTATCGATCGACGAGGATACCTTTAAGAAGGTAAACGAGAAGACCGGTGCGACCAATGTTCCCACACTGACTACTTTGTTCAAGGGAATCGGTTCTTTTGCAGACAAAGCGGCCGACAGGGCAAGCACAATTTACCGTAAGGCAGGCGAAGGCGAAGAAGTAACTTCCGCAAAGGCAAAATACGCCGGCACTACGGGTAGCATTTCTTCCAGCGATAAGACAGATGGAACCTCCTCCAATGTGGGAACTTCCAAGACTGCAAAGGATGCTGCATCAGCGAAGCTGGCCAGCGCGCTTTACAAGTCTGTAGAGAAAATGGGAACTATCTCCATCGGAAACGACAATAAGAGCGGTGTATACAACGTATTTTCCACTCTGATCGACGATTACAACGCATTGATCAAAAAGTCCTCGGAAAGCGAGAACTCCAATGTGATCAAACAGACCGATTACTTAAAGGATCTGGTCAACAGCAACAAGAGCGCTTTTGCTAAAATGGGTATCACGGTTAAATCCGACAAGACTCTTTCCATTGACGAGGAGAAGTTTATGGACTCTGATATGAGCAATGTGAAGAATCTGTTTACAGGAGCATACTCTTTTGCCGAAAAGATGACAGACCGGATCAACCAGATTTACCGTTACGCTACACAGGGCGATTCTCTGAATAGCCAGACTTATACCAGCCACGGCAGCTATACTGCGGCGGGTGTCGGGTCTTCTATTGATACTGTCATGTAAAAAAGTTAATTTGCTTCGCAAATTAACTTTGCGAGATCCGCTTCGCGGACTCGGATAAATTGAAATTTTGAAATTGTTCATTTAGCGGTTCTAATGCAATAAAGTACATTGCTTTAGAACCGCTATATCATTTCTCAGAGAATGCCCAGAATGCGGGTATTCTCTATTTTCGTTTCGCAGCCTCAAATAAGTTGAACTTTTTCTTTTAGCGGTTATAATGCTTCTGTGCAAGATATAGATGATTCCCCTTTCTCCCGCATGGGACACTGCATGATTTACAGTTACTTTTTAACCCGAAGAAACTACATTACTTTAAGCTGTTGCTACTTGATTATCTACCAAAGACTAAAGGAACTATCAACGGCGAGTTCAATCTGTCTGTTTTTTTGATGATCAACCAGTCAATCTAAATCTGTCATTATATCATTTACAAAAATAGAGTAAAAATCACAAATCCAATCTCATATATATTGATGTACTCATGGGACTATTGTTGTAACAATCTATGGTGTAAAATCCAAATTGTTTATATATATGAATTGCCTTTTCTAAAAAGGGGAGCGTATCTAACAACATATAGGAATAACCAATTTCCTTTGCGTCGGTTATGATTTTTTGTACAAGTAATTTACCAATATTTTTTCCTCTAAATTGTGGTCTTACATAAAGACGTTTCATTTCACAATTCTTTTTATCTATATTTTTCAATCCAATACAACCTGCGACTTCCCCATTGCAATAAGCCAGATACAATCTTCCAAATGGCATACCATATTTTTTTTCTAAATGATTTATTTCTTCTTCATAGTGCTGAATATCAAGATAATTTCGAAATGAACTATCATTAGTTATTAACATGTTCGTATATTCTGAAAATAGAGTATTTATTTCTTGTGTATGCATATAGGCTAAAACAATCTCGATATTCAAAACAGTTCCTCCTAAAGTCAAATTTATTTTTCGTCATTTTTACGCATCATTTTTACGCAATATATGTTCAATCAGTACCATTGCTTCACATAGCCTGTCACAATCTTCTTTATCCATATTTTTTAGTTTTTCATAAATCTGTTTATCACCATTCCAATCTATTTTTTTTGCTTCTTCGCTTCCTGCGTTTGTTAAATATAACTTTTTAATTCCCTTGCTCCCCGAAACAAGCTGCCTTGTTATTAATCTTTTATTTTCAAGTTTTGTAAGGATTCTACTTACATAGCTTTTGTCCATGTTTAGGTGCTCACATAATTCAGTGGCATTGATCCCCTGGTCAGTATATATTTCAAATAACACTCTCGATTCAGGCCATGAGAAACTTGTCCCTAAATAGCCTTTGCTCATAACATCTAACCAAACAGTGTAGTATCGGTTAAACTGTCGTATTTTTTTTATCAAATCTTCATTCAACGTATTACCCCCTAAACGAGTTGACTTTATCAACTCATATTATAACTCTATGTGTTGATAAAGTCAACTCACTTACATTTTATAGATAGAAATGATAGGGATTCCCCCTTTCAGACCAAACAAAAAAGTTATTTTTTCAGATATTGCAAAATCGGTTCAATATACTTTTTGTCTGAAATGTCATAAGATGAAGAAATCATTTTTACCATTATTTTTTCATCTTCTGTCTTATCTTTTTTTGCGTTAAGTGTCTTTACAAACATTTTCATCATCAGTTTAGACGGTGTAGACATTTTTTCATAATTGAGCCCTCCCGGACAGTAAAAGGTCTTGACTTTTTTCTGTTCCGACTCGTTGAAATTCCGTTTAAGAGCTATGTCAATTTCCGGATTCTCTATCGGGCTTGCTCCAACACAAAATACAATCAGCTTCTTGTCTGCCCATTTATCCATATTTCCCTTAAACCAGCTAAATTTACTAATACCACCCGCACAAGCCCAGCCTCCAAAAATAATTGCTTCATATGCAGCCAGATCTTTCTTTTTTGCGGCTGATAATTCAAGGCAATCAGCCCCCGTTGCTTCCGCGATCCATTCAGCATAACGTTTTGTAAATCCTGTTTGTGAATTGTAAATTACGATTGTTTTCATCTGCTTAAATCTCCCTCTTTAATTTTCTATTGCGTTTTCAACAGCTTTTAAGATACATTTACTGCTTACCGCAGCTCCCGATACTGCGTCTATACCTAATGACTGTTCTTCCACTACATCATTGACTATACTTTCTGCCGTGCTCCCCACCTCATCAGCAGCTCTCTTTTCCAAATTTTCTATTCCGGCATACAGTTTTGATAAAAGGGTAAAAAGAGTTGCAATTTCTTCGTCCGTATAAACTTCAAAAAGATACTTCAATTCCTCTTGGTATTTCGAAAAGTCATTTGTATAAAAGTCATTTACCTTTTCTGTGGGGCAGATGCACATAGCTCTTGTATCATGCGGGCTTTGCTGAATGGTAATAAATCCTTTTTTCATCAAAACATCAGCTAACTTTTTGATATTTTGCCTTGAACAGCCTAACAAATTTCCTAATTGGGTAAATGTAAGCTGCTCCTTTGACTGTCTGACTATTGACAATAGCATAAATTGCTTTAACGATACCTCTGGAATATGGTTATCAAAAAGCGTTTGCAGCTTATTTCCGGCAATAAATAATGTGCTGAAAATAGCCTTTTTTTGGTTCTCCGTAGAACTTGAAAATTTTTTAGTCAAATCATTTAAATTCATATAGCCTCCTCATTGGCAACTTGTTACGTTTATAACTATAGCAACAAGTTACCTATATGTCAATATAAATGACCGAAGCGAACGGGGAATGAATCAAAAATAAATTGGATATGAATGAAATTTCATAATAGCCGGCATTTGTGGGAATGTGTATAACCGGATATCTTATGGAATTGCGGGTAACTCTGCTTGACAGACAAAAAAGCTGATCTTTAGCCTTTCCATGTGCTGTGAATAGAGTTATTCATGATTCCACAGCCTGTTATGCACATTCCACAATGCTTGCCTTTTGCTCTTCGGTTCGGAATAGTGTGGTACTGGCGGTTATTTTTTGTTTGAAGCATTTGCTTCTTTGGGCGCATATAAACAGAAGATATGCTGAAATACAAGAATCCCGCCATTTCTCAGGCGGGATTCTTGTTTTGTAATTATGCAAAAGGATTTTCTGTCGGATACGGTACGCTCTTCGGCTGATTGTAACCGATCTCGCTTACCTCCACGCCGATGTATTTGAATACCTCGAATAATGCCTTGCCATAATGGCCAAATGCAACTGCACCGTGGTGCGGATAATTCTTCTCGATCAGAACGTGACGGTAGAATCTTCCCATCTCCGGAATTGCGAATACGCCGATACCGCCAAAGGATCTTGTTGCAACAGGCAGGATCTCTCCCTCTGCCACATAAGCACGCAGAATGTTATCAGCCGTGCTCTGCAGACGGTAGAATGTGATATTGCCGGGAACGATGTCACCTTCCAGCGTACCCTGTGTAACTTCTTCGGGCAGCGCTCTTGCCATAATCATCTGATACTCCATGCTGCATTTGGACAGCTTCTTGGAGCAGGTATTACCACAGTGGAATCCCATAAAGGTATCCGTAAACTTATAATCAAACTTGCCTTCAATGGATTCTTTAAACATATCCTTGGGCACGGAATTATTAATATCCAGCAGCGTTACGATATCATCGCTGACTGCTTCGCCGATGAATTCACTTAAGCATCCGTAAATATCCACTTCACAGGATACCGGAATTCCTCTTCCGGTCAGGCGGCTGTTTACGTAACAGGGTACAAATCCAAACTGAGTCTGGAATGCGGGCCAGCACTTACCTGCGATAGCCACATACTCACGATAACCTTTATGCTCTTCGATCCAGTCAAGCAGAGTCAGTTCATACTGAGCCAGCTTAGGAAGAATGGTGGGCTTATTGTTACCTTCACCAAGTTCTGCCTCCATATCCTTCACAACATCCGGGATACGGGGATCATTTTCATGCTTATTGAATGCCTCAAACAAATCCAGTTCGGAATTTTCCTCGATTTCCACTCCCAGATTATAAAGCTGTTTGATCGGAGCATTACATGCAAGGAAGTTAAGCGGTCTGGGGCCAAAAGAAATAATCTTCAGGCTGGACAATGCAGCAATGGCACGTGCAATCGGAACAAATTCATGAATCATATCTGCACAGTCATCTGCATCTCCTACCGGATACTCAGGGATATATGCCCTCACATTACGCAGTTTTAAATTGTAACTTGCATTCAGCATACCGCAGTAAGCATCGCCGCGTCCCTGAATCAAATCATTCTGAGACTCCTCTGCAGCCGCCACAAACATTTTCGGACCTTCAAAGTGTTTTGCCAGCAGTGTCTCTGAAATCTCCGGACCGAAGTTACCCAGATATACACACAACGCATTACATCCGTTTTCCTTAATATCCTTGAGGGCATTCACCATATCGATCTCGCTCTCGATAATGCAGACAGGACATTCATAGATGTCTGCGGCATCATATTTTGCCTTGTATGCCTCAACAAGAGCCTTTCTTCTGTTGACTGCCAATGATGCCGGGAAGCAGTCACGGCTTACAGCTACGATACCAATTTTTACTTTCGGTAAATTGTTCATATTATTTATCCTCCTTCTTAACCGGTTCTGCCGGTATTTAATACACTAACCCCCATGATTCCGCTCTGCAGAATCTCACTTAGAACTTCTTCATGAAGCAGTCCCTGCTGCGAGTGATTAGAAGTTCTTCTCACGCTAATACCCATGTCAGAGCAGTTTTCTGCAGCGAAACAAAAAAATTTCGCATACTTACTGCAGGATTACGCTTATCTCTTCCACGACTAAAGCACACATTCACGAACATCCGGATTTTTTCCGGTCAGACCGATATGTGCGCCTGCTGCCAGCCCGCCTTCCGGATGGCCGATCAGCCATTTATTTTTCGCAGTAATCAGGCTGTCTTCCAGTTCTGCATGTCCCTCTTCCAGCGGACAATTGGTTCCTGCCGGCAGTACAATCGCAACCTTAAACTGTCCATCACCCACACTGCAAGGCGCATAATGCAGCGTCGTGGCATACAGTTCCACCGCACATCCTTCCGGTATCAGAAACGCTTCCATTTTTGCCGTGTCATATGTATAATCATCTGTAATGTCCTGCAGAAGCCCAAGAATCAGAATCGCATCCGTGCCGGCAACATTGATCTCCGAACTCTTGTGATATTCGACCGCATTGAGCTTATAATTTATGCCATTGCAATAGCCGATCTGTATGGGCATTTCACCATATGTCTTCCTCCGCAGATCAGCCGCCGTGGAAGACGCCTCAAGTTCGGGAACAGACGCTTCATAGGCCATTCCCTCATAATCGGGCGTTTTCTTTAATGCTTCTACAAGCGGGCCAAAATCATACCCTTGCACGATCTTTCCGTATTTGCAAAATGCCGCATCTGTAATCTTTCTGATTTCCATTCGTCTTTTCCCTTTCCTGTGTTTTGTCCATGGTTTTCTTGCGTTTTACTTATACTTTGCCTATGGTCTGCCTGTGTTTTGCCTGCCTTTTATCGGTTCCGCTCTCCGCCGCTGTACCTTCACTGTTTTGCCATGCTCTGCCTGTCAGATTCTTACCGGATGACCTTAAAAAGCTCTCTGCATACCGGATAGATCTGCTTAAACTGCTGATACCGTGCTTCATATTTCTCCACCAGGGCACTATCCGGCTCCACCGTGTCAACTACCCTGACAATCTTCTTCGCTGCTTCTTCCACGCTGGCATACTCTCCGCAGGCAACTGCCGCCAGCATAGCACCGCCCATAGCCGGCCCTTCCTCGCTCTCGATCACATCCACTTTCAAATTCAGAATATTGGCAATTATTTTTCTCCACAGCGGACTCTTCGCTCCTCCGCCGCAGATTTTCGTCCGCTCAATCTTAATTCCCAGAGATTTCGCCACCTCAAGCGAGTCACGCAATGCAAAAGCCACCCCTTCCAGCACCGCCTGGGTCATATCCGCTCTGGTGGTATCCATTGCCATGCCGATCAAAGTACCTCTTGCGTCAGGATCGTTGTGAGGTGAGCGCTCGCCCATCAAATAAGGCAGGAAAAAAACATGGTTCTCACCCAGCTTATCATCCGTGATTTCCTTCTGCTGTGTTGCATAATCTGTCGTGCCGATGATATCGTCCATCCACCATTTATTGCAGGATGCCGCACTCAACATGCATCCCATCAGATGGTAATGTCCGTCTGCATGTGCAAAAGCATGAAGTGCATTGTATTTATCTACGCCGAATTTTTCTGATGAAATAAAAACCGTACCGCTGGTTCCCAGGGAAATATTGCACATGCCGTCTCCCACCGTGCCGGTTCCCACTGCCGCTGCCGCATTGTCACCGCCCCCGGCCGCCACCTTCACTGTTTCTGGAATCCCAAGTTCCCGGGCGATCTGCGGCAGTACCGTTCCCACCGTCTCATAGCTCTCATATACTCTGGCAAGCTGTTCTTCGCACACACCGCAGATCTCACACATTTCTTTGGACCAGCAGCGGTTTTTCACGTCAAAAAGCAGCATACCGGAAGCATCCGACACGTCCGTACAATGAACACCTGTTAATTTATATGCAAGATAATCCTTGGGAAGCATGATCTTTCTAATTTTTGCAAAATTCTCCGGTTCTTTGTTTTTGACCCACAGAATCTTCGGCGCTGTAAAACCAGTAAAGGAAATGTTTGCCGTATAAGCGGACAGCTTATCCTTGCCGATCACCTCGTTCAGATAATCACATTCTTCCGTTGTTCTTCCGTCATTCCATAAAATAGCGGGTCTGATCACCTCGTCATTTTCGTCCAGTATGACAAGCCCGTGCATCTGCCCGCCGAAGCTGATTCCTGCAATCCGGCTCTGATCCACATCCGCGGTCAGTTCCCTGATTCCCTCCATACTCTTCTCATACCAGTCCTCAGGTCTCTGTTCCGACCAGCCCGGCCTGGGAAAATAAAGGGGATACTCTTTGGAAACAATCTTTACAATCTTACCGCTTCCTTCCATCAAAAGAAGTTTCACGGCACTGGTTCCCAGATCTACACCAATATACAGCATACTGATCCTCCCGTCCTGCAGTCCCGGCATATGCTTACATTCTGCCGGCATTTTTCTTCACTTTTTATCTCGTTCATTTTAACCGTGCACGTGCACGGTATTCGTTATTTTCATAATAGTCTTTGTCAGACAGAAAATCAAGAGTCTAAAAATTTTTCGTAATATTATACAAATCCACACCTGTCATATTGTGTATTTCCACTTTTCTTTTTTCTTTCAAAAACTTCTTCCCGCATCTTCCTGCATTCCCATTACATACTTCATGATTTGACTTGTCTGCCTCAATGTGGTAGTGTTTGGTTAATCCTGACTGTGAAGAAGCTGAATTTTCACACGCAGATTTGTGCTTGCGCTCCAATTCGCAAGTTGAGCAAGAATGGAGGTTTTTATGGCAACCATTAAGGAAATCGCCGCCCTCGCAGGCGTATCCCGCGGCACGGTGGACCGCGTACTGAATCACCGCGGTTCCGTCAATCCGCTGACCGAACAGAAAATCATGGAAATTGCACAGGCGCTGGACTACAAGCCTAACAAAGCCGGCATTGTTCTCGCTGCGCGAAAGAAAAATCTGAAGCTGGGTGTCGTTCTGCTCGGACTGGACACTGTCTTTTACGATGACATTCTGGCCGGTGTTCATGATAAGGCTGCCGAATTGTCGGACTACAACTGCTCCGTTCTGGTCAGACAGACCGAATATGACTTACAGCAACAGTTGGATTCTATAGATGAACTGCGGAATGAAGGAATCAATGGTCTTGCCATATCCCCTTACAATGATCCCGCCGTGCGTGCAAAGATCGATCAGCTCTATGAGCTTGGCATCCCTGTTGTCACACTGAATACAGACATTGAAAATTCCCGGCGGATCGCATATATCGGCTGTGATTTTTTCCGCTCCGGGGAAACGGCCGGCGGACTGATGCATCTGATGACCCGTGGCAGAACTAGCGGCGATGTCCACGTAGGTATCATATCCGGGTCCCGAAATATTCTGTGTCATACCGAGCGTATTGCCGGTTTTCGCCGGACAACCGCCGCTTACGGCAATATCCATATCGTAGATATCGTAAATAACAGTGATAATGAATCGGAAAGCTATGATCTTACCGCCGCACTGCTTGCCCGGCATCCCGAAATCAATGCGCTCTATTTTACCGCCGGCGGCGTTTACGGCGGCTGTCGTGCCGTGGCAGATTCCGGGCGTCAGGATAAGATTACCGTCATCACCAACGATATCGTCAACACCACCAGAGAATACATAGAAAAAGGACTGATCGCAGCCACTATCTGCCAACAGCCCTTTTTACAAGGTTCCAAACCTCTTGAAATTTTATTTGCTTATCTGACTGCAGGACAGCTTCCCGACATAGAAAACCATTATGTGGACATTGATATCCGCATCCGGGAAAATCTGTAACATTACCGTCTGCATCCCAACCGTTTCTGCAGACATATATGAGACCTGTAAACTGCAGTTGAATCACAGTAGCCATAGATATAAGCTGCCACTCACACCGGATTTTTAAAAATTTCACCCTTCAGGAACCGTTCTTCAAACTGTTCTGCCGGAGACGGCTTACCGAAGTAATACCCCTGTATCATATCCGGCTTCGTCCGCATCATTTTGGCCAGTTCCTCTTCTTCCTCGATTCCCTCCATGCAGACGGAAAAGCCCAGACTGTGCACCATCTCAATAATATGGCTGATAATGTTATAGTCATGATCATTCTTGAGCGCCTGCACGACAAAGCTCCTGTCGATCTTGACCGTCGTAGCCTCGATCTCTTTCAGATAACGCATATTAGAATATCCGGTTCCGAAATCATCCAGTGCCAGATCAATGTCTTTTGCCTTCAAATCCTTAAACAGTTCCTTAATCCGGTTGTCTGTCTCTATGTATCCGCTTTCCGTCAGTTCCAGCACAAGACTTCCCGCAGGAATTCCTACTTCTTCAATACACCGCTCCACGTCCTCGATCAGATCGCTCTTATGCATCTGTACATAGGACAGATTGACATTTACATGGAAATCCGGCTGTATCTCTCTCCACTTTTTACAGGTCGCAGCCGCCTGCCACAGAACATATCTTCCTACCGGAATGATCAGTCCGCTTTCTTCCAGAATCGGAATGAAAACCGCCGGCGACACGCTTCCGTATTTCTCACAGTTCCAGCGAAGCAGCGCCTCAGCGCCGACCAGCTTATACTCCGGTGTGGATACAATGGGCTGGAAAAACACCTGAAATCCTCTGAAATTTCTATTGATATCCCGCCGCATCAGCTTCCGGATATCCAGTCTTTTCAAATAATCGTTGTAGGCTTCCCGGTTGAAAAGTGCCATCTGGTTCCTGCCGTTACGCTTTGCCTCATTCAAGGCAAACTCCGTTAACCGCAGAATCTCTTCCGCACCTGTTCCCTCAAAACCGTCCTTGATTACGCCTGCAGAAATCGTATAAAAGCAGCTGTACTCCTTACGCCGCACCGTCTCCGCAACCTTATTCTTGATTTCATCATAGACAGCCCGCACATCCGCATTTGAGCCCGGAACTGCATCTACTAGCATAAATTCATCTGCCATCAGGCGGTATACATCAACCCTCTGGTCTACCGTTGCCACAATACAGTCGGCAAGCTCCCGCAAAACGGTATCGCCCGCCTCTATGCCTTCCTTCTCATTGATCTCTTTAAAATTATCAATACCGATCCGCATCATGTAATGAATGCTCTCCGGCCTGTCCCGGAGAATCTCTTCCGCATCATACTGGAATCTTACTTCCTTGCGCAGTCCGGTGATATTGTCCGCCTTTGCCTCTTTCCCCAGTTCTGTCACTCTGCCGACCAGAAATTTATGCCCGTCCGTACCTCTGATGACCGTCCCCCTGCAGTCGATCCACACGGTTCTGCCATCCTTGTCCAGCCAGCGGTATTCCATACTGTGCACCGCCTGTTCTCCCGACGCGCATTTCCTGATATCTTCCGTTACCTTCGGATAATCAGAATGATAAATAATCTTCTGCAGTGCCGGCGTAGCATTCTGTATCACTGTGCTCTCCAACGGAAACCTTTCCAGCATCTTGTTCGTCACCATATAGGTATCCGTACTCAGATCCATAATGTAGAAATAGGAGTCCGAAGATTTCTGGATCACTTCTATTACTGCACCAATCTCTTCAACAGACATATCCTGTAATGCTTCGATATAGTCCATGCCCTCACCCCCTCAAATCACTCCCGCAGCGTTTCATATCTCCGGTTAATCCCTGTTTCCTGTACCGGACTTCTCCTGAAAACTGCCTGTTTCTCGTGAAATGGTAGATAACTTAATCGTTTTATTCCCTGAACCTGTTCGCCGGGCGCTTCCCCATACAAATCCTGTTTGAATTTTATATTTGATGTTCCTGATATATGCGAATATTTCCATAGAATATATTGTTATGCAACATGATCTGCTCATTGATTATAATTATACGCCGGCTTTCATACAATGTCAAACAAATATTGTTGACTTTGACTATAGATTATGCCACGCCATACAATCCTTTTATTTATTTTTCACTAAATCTAGTATTCTTAAACGTTTAAGTCAGTATATCATGTGTTATCAATCCATTTATTCTTTTGTTATACTGTCGTACCCATATGCCACAAAAACATATACAAAATATGATGTTTTTGGTATACTAGTACAATGAATAATTAATTTCTGATACATTGGCGCAGAATGATTATTTCATATGCAAGGCGGAGGAATGAGGCGTAGCGGTGGC
>ERZ808035.1112-NODE-1112-length-16013-cov-6.489081_pt1 | contig 16013 bp, 18 predicted proteins | sample MGYA00380189_ERZ808035 | MGnify/ENA primary metagenome ERZ808035 (study PRJEB31490, sample SAMN06133407) | mouse gut metagenome | isolation source: M5_1 | host: mice | place: China: Chengdu | collected 2015-05 ...
TCCATTCGACAGAGCCGACACAAACGAATATTTTGTGTAATCTGCCCTCTCAGCCTTTCGTAAGCACCTTTTGACACGCTAACCCTACTCATAAATTACTGTCGTTCATCCGCAAAAAGGCTTCCGCGACGGCCAGATCTTCCGGCGTGGTAATCTTGATATTTTCATAAGAACCTTTCACCAGTTTGACCGGATGGCCGGTCAGCCGCTCCACCACCATGGCATCATCCGTGATCCTGACTCCATCTGCCGCCAGCACATCTCTTTGTCCCATAAACCGCTCATAAGCTTCCGTGATGATCTTCGTCCCGAAAACCTGAGGCGTCTGGATCTGCCATACAAAATTCCTGTCCGGCGTCTGCCCGGCATAACCGTTCTGATCCGCTATCTTAATAGTATCCTTCACCGGCATTCCGGCCACACACGCGCCTTCACGCTCTGCCTCTTCATAGCAGCGCACCAGAATTTCTTCGGTGAGAAAAGGCCGTGCGCCGTCATGGATAAACAGGTATCCGTCTTTATTGGGAACGGTCATGTCTCCGTCCGCAATCGCCCGCAGTGCATGGTACACGGAATCATACCGTTCTTTTCCGCCTGCAATGACTGCATCCACTTTGTGAAATCCATACCGCTCCACGATCTCATCTTTTACATAAGAAATATCCTCTGCGCCGGTGACCAGAATACAGTCATCGATCACAGAGGAAACCTCTATCACATGCAGCGCATACCAGATCAAAGGCCTGCCCTGCAAAAGCATATATTGTTTTGCAACATCACTTTTCATGCGGCTGCCGGTTCCGGCCGCCAGCACTATGGCGGTACATCTTTTTTTCTGCATCTTTCCCTCCGTTTCGAAGCGCTCCGCACCAGTGGCACAGACATCTGCCACTCCGCATCAATCGTCTGATAGCCGCGCCGGCATGTCTGCCCTGATCATGATCCTCTGAAAGCAGCGTGCCGGAAAGGCCACACTATCTGTCCCCCAGCTTCAGGTTAGGCACCGCATTCAAATCATAACCGTGGCGCACGCCTTTACGGTATTCATAATATGCCGCCGCGCCGATCATCGCCGCATTATCGGTACACAGGACGGGCGAAGGATGGTAGAACCTGATGCCGCGTCGGGCGCATTCTGTCTCCAATGCACTCCGAAGTGCCGAATTGGATGCCACGCCGCCTGCAATGGCAAATTTGTTCATGCCGTACTCCTGTATGGCCTGCATGGAATGATCCACCAGCACGTCAACCACCGCTTTTTGAAAAGAGGCCGCCACATCTGCCTGACATATCTCAATGCCTTTCATCTCACAGGAATTAAGGTAATTCAATACAGCAGACTTCAAGCCGCTGAAGCTGAAATCATAGACCGCATCCGCCACTTTCGCCCGTGGAAATTTGACTGCTTCCGGGTTTCCTTCTTTTGAGACCTTATCAATCTTAGGCCCGCCGGGATATCCCAGCCCGATGGCTCTTGCCACCTTGTCAAAGGCTTCCCCCGCCGCGTCATCTCTGGTACGGCCAAGGATTTCATACTCCCCATAATCATTTACCCGCACCAGATGAGAATGTCCGCCGGATACAACCAGGCAGACATAAGGAGGTTCCAATTCCTGATTTTCTATATAGTTGGCACTGATGTGTCCTTCGATGTGATGGACACCGATCAGCGGAATACCGGAAGCAAAACTGATCGCCTTGGCCGCCGACACCCCTACCAGCAATGCCCCCACAAGACCGGGACCGTAAGTTACCGCAATGGCATCCATGTCCTTCAGGACCAGTCCTGCCGTATCCAGTGCTTCGGCGATCACCTGATTGATTCTCTCGATATGTTTGCGGGACGCGATTTCAGGAACCACGCCGCCGTATAGTGTATGCAGATCTATTTGCGAAGATATGATATTTGAAAGAACCTGCCTGCCGTTTCTGACAACCGCCGCCGCAGTCTCGTCGCAGGAGCTCTCTATGGCAAGTATCGTGACATCTTCATTTCCGCACGTCTTTTCAATATGCATAACCGTGCCTCTCCGTCTGTTTCATATTGCTGTTTCTCTTTTCACATCCGCTGCCGGCCTGCTAAACGGTGTGATTACCGGACTAAACGCGCAGGCCAAAGTACACCGCTGTCACTCTTCAACCAGATCCCATCCCAGGATTTTCCAGTGTCCGTCCTCATCCTTGCGCAGGATAAACTGCTCCATGGAAGGCACTATGCCGCTTGTACCCTGTTTGATCTTAAAGGTGCAGTACAGTCTTGCGCAGGCACGGCCATCCATTGTGAACTCCTCCACATCAACGCTGGCCGACAGCACATAATCCGAAACTCTGTATTTCTTCTGTTTCATGTCGGCGATCTCGGTGCGCAGGTCATTCATATAATCATCCTGCGATTTATTATCGATCAGTTCCTGGTCATATATCTCCTGAATCTTTGCCGCCATGGCTTCCAGTTCTTCGTCTGTGTACTCTTCATTATAAAAACATTTGGTAATTTCCGCATAATACTTTACCACCTCTTTGGGCGTGGGTGGATAATTTTTCTCAAGATTCCTCATCAGGACGCTCTGTACCGCCGTCGATTCTACTGCTTTCTCCTCGCCCGCCTTGTTCTTGCGGTTCAAATTCAGAGCATACCCGGCAACTACCGCCACAAGTATTACCCCGACTATGATAATGCCAATCACACTGGAACGTTTCATCTTACATCTGCTCCTTTCCTATTTCAGTCCTTATTGCTATGTATCAATATCTATTACTATGTGTCAATATCCAGTCCGCCCTGGTATATCAAAAATTAATTGCTGTATTCACACAGGAATGATCACTGATTCCATGCACTAGTACAACGAATAATTAATTTCTGATACATTGGCGCAGAATGATTATTTCATATGCAAGGCGGAGAAATGAGGCGTAGCGGTGGCTACGTCGATTGACAACAACGAAGCAGATGAAAAATCAGGCAAGTCAATGTGTCAGTTAATTAATATTCGTTGTACTAGTCTTCATCAAACAGCAGATCCACGCTTCTGCCGTCTTTCGCAGCTACCGCATTCGGAAAAATATTCCGCACGTCGCGCATATATTCTTCCGGCCGGACCAGCGACGGGCTGTAATGTGTCAGCCACAGTTCCCGCACCTTTGCTTTTCTGGCAAGCTCAGCCGCCTCATAGAAAGTCATGTGCTTATACTCTTTTGCCTTCTGCAGCTTTTCCGGCTCCCCGTACATGCCTTCGCAGATAAAAAGGTCGGCCCCGGCGGCGTTCTTCACAATGCTCTCCGTAGGTCTGGTATCCGTACAGTAAGTCACTTTAAGTCCTTTACGCGGTTTTCCCAGGACCATGTCCGGCGTAAAAGTACCGTTTTCTGTCTCTATTATCTCACCTTTTTGTAAACGATTCCAGTAATTTCTGGGAATATTATATTTTTCCGCCCGTTCCACATCAAATTTGCCGCCCCGTTCCACGACGATGCTGTAACCGTAGCAGAGCACATTATGGTTCACCCGATATGCTTTCAGATGAAACCCGTCAAACGGCACAGTCTGCTCCACCCCCGACAACTCCATATACCGGATCTCAAAAGGAAGCTCCGGCGCGATCACCCGCAAGGATTCAACTATTTTCGTAAGCCCTTTTGGCCCGATCAGCAACAGCGGATCCGTCCGTTCTGCATTCCCCATAGTGAGAAGCATTCCGGGCAGTCCGCTGATATGATCGGCATGAAAATGGGTAAAGCATATGATATCGATGGGATTCGGACTCCATCCCTTTTCCTTCAGGGCAATCTGTGTTCCCTCTCCGCAGTCAATCAGTATGCTCGTCCCATTGTACCTTGCCATCAGCGATGTAAGCCATCTGTGTGGCAGCGGCATCATGCCTCCTGTACCTAATAAACAAATATCTAACATGTGTGCTCCTGTTCTGTTACAGTCAGTGACCTGCTGCAGCAGTCCGGGCAGCCGCATCCGTCAGAGCAGCTCATTCCGCTCCCACTCTTCTGCCGGAATGGAAAATCCTTCCACAATTTTCCGGTAACATTCCTCGCAGAGATCAAATTTCTGACTCATGCCGTCCTTTGTTCCGAAAAATCCGAAATCATGTTCAATATGAACACATTCTTCAATCAGAGATCCATTTTCTACCAATAATTTTTTTCCGCAGCAGTTGCAGACTACCTGAACCAATTCCGTTTCTTTCTGTTCCGAATATACACGCATGACAATCCTCCCCAAGTGTTACTGATTCTGTTACGCTTCATTTTATCAGATAAAATGTGTAACAACAGTGGTAATTGTTCCATGCACTGCCTATCTCTTCCATAAAATCAAGGCATCTTCTGCCGGCTTTTCATAGAATCCCGGCCGGATTCCCGCGGACACAAATCCAAGCTTTTCATACACATGGATCGCCGCTTCATTGCTCACCCTGACTTCCAGTGTATATGCCGTAAGCCCTTCCTTGTCACCCTCCTGCATCAAATGCTGCAGCATGGCCGTTCCGATTCCCCGGTTCCTTGCCTCTTTCGCGATCACCACATTTGTGATATTACCTTCTCCCGCGATCAGCAGGACGCCGCATCCTCCCAGCAGCCGTCCGTCCTCCTCCGCCACGTAATATCTGGCGTCTTCTTTATTGATCATTTCCAGAAAAGAATCCGCCGACCATGGCATGGAAAAGGTCTCCTCCTCCAGCCGGCTGATAAAAGGCACGTCCCCGGAGGTCATTCTTCTATATCTAACCATATTGTTATTCATCCTGCCTTTCCGGCACACTCTGCGCCCGCTCCCGCTCGGCCTGGGAAAGTCTCAGATATTCGGGCACATGTTCCGCGCCGCTTACGGCCCTGCCCTGTCCATAGTATACGCTTCCCAGTACCGCAATACAAGCCGCTGACTGGCGGCAGCGATGAGCCGGTGCAAGGGTATAAGGCACCTTCAGCACTTCACGCATCCTCTCCGCAAACACCGGAATCCCGTCTCCCACGAATACCACCGGTCTGCCAAGGTGATTCAGCGTTTCCGCAATTTCATCGAAAGAAACGGCGCACTGTTCTTTAATGACACGCATTTCATATTTATACTCATCCGCCGTGCTTTGCGCTGCACTGTCCTGTGCGCGTTCCTTCTCTCTATCCCCCGGAACAAACTCATAGATTCCGGTGTACACCTGACTTCTCCTGGCATCCATGATGGGACATACCAGATCTTTTGTTCCGTACATCTGATAGGCAAGCCCATCCAGCGTAGGCACCGGAATGACCGGTTTCTCCATGGCAAAAGCAAGCCCTTTCGCCGTAGCCGATCCGATCCGCAGTCCGGTAAAAGAACCGGGGCCCGCCGCCACCGCGACAGCATCCACCGTGGCAAGGTCAAGTTCCACCATTTTCCTGACTTCTTCCAGCATGGGAAGCAGTGTCTGTGAATGGGTCTTTTTATATTGTATGGTGTATTCCGCGATTAAATTATCATCTTCTGCCAGTGCCACGGATGCCACCAGCCCGGAACTGTCCAGCGCCAGTATCTTCATCTGTTCTATCCCGCCTTATGCTCTGTTCTGTGATTCTGTGTTCTGTGATTTGTCCTGTCCCTCTCTGCCCAAACCGCATATCCTCATACTGTCATGCTGCCCGCGTATTTTATGTTCTTATATAGTATATCGGCCTGTATCCCTGTTTTCTGATTGTTCACACCGGATTGGCATCGGCACCCTATACCCTGACATGGACGATTAACATGTTTCTATCGTGATCCTGCGGTAATCAAACCCCTTCTCCAGATCCTTCTCTATCGTAATCCGCCTATATGTCTCCGGCAGTATCTCTTCAATCAGATTGGCCCACTCGATCAGGCAGAGACCATCGCCGTAGAAATAATCCTCATAGCCGATCTCATCCATCTCCTCCACATCACCGATGCGGTACACATCAAAATGGTAAAAGGGCAGTCTGCCCTCTTCATAGACCTGGACAATGGTAAAAGTAGGGCTGCAGACCGGTTCATCAATGCCGAGTCCGGCCGCAACTCCCTGAGTCAGTACTGTCTTGCCCACCCCCAGATCGCCGGTCAGTGTATAAACCTCACCGGCCGCCGCCTGCTGTCCGATCTGTCTGCCAAGCTCAAAAGTCTCCCCGGCGCTGTGTGTCTCGATTATTTTCATTGCCTTGCATCTGCCTCCATGCATCCCTGTCCCCGCCGGCTCCTTCCGCCTCATCCGCGAATCTTCACCTTCTTCGGCGGCATATGGGTGGAAATGATCTCGATTACTTTATATTTGCTGTCCCCCAGATCTTTCTTCGGAAAAATGCAGGCGCTGGTGCGTGTGGTATATACCACAACGCTGTTCATGGTAGAAACTGCCCTGACCATGCCATCCCACCCCATCTGTTCCACGGTATCATCCTGGGAAACTTCAATGCCCTCTTCCGACAACCGGTAATGCAGCGGCTTCTTAAATGCCGCTGTATTCAACGCCTGCTGCCTCGATTTGATAAAAAGAGTCCAGGGCAGGTACAACAGTATGACCACCCCGATGATCAGACATACAGGCTGTCTGCCCGTTGCAAAAAGCACCAGCATCAGAGCACCCACAAGAGATCCCATGATCCCCGGCAGACTGCTGTAGGTGTGGTGCAGCATATAATCATATAAAATGTTCGGGGTGATTTTCACGTCAAATTCGATTTCCATAAATACCTCTGTACACTGCACGTTTTTCTGCAATGCTGCTTTCTTTTTATATATTTTCGCTCTGCGTCTTCAAAGCAAGCCACAAACTACGCTTCTATCCTGCCGCAGTATCATCTCCCACGAAAAAGCACCTACAGTGTAGGCGCTTTCATCACTTACCTTTTATTATACAAAAAAAAACAGGAAGTGCAAGCCTTATTCCAACCGGAAGGCCGCCGGCAGAAAGCAGAACACCAGAGCAGGAAACAGCCTGCAAAACTCATTTACTTAAATATATATTTTCATAAAAACAGGGGCTTGTAAATTTGAGCCAAACAGGTATATTAAGGTTAAGCAGCCGGAGCAAGATATTTAAGCTGATTTTAAATAAGGAGAAGCATTTATGAGTGTCATTAAAATTGAAAATCTCGTCCGTGATTACGGAGGAGGAAAAGGTGTCTTTGATATATCCTTTCATGTGAATCAGGGAGAAGCCTTTGGATTTCTGGGTCCCAACGGAGCCGGAAAAACAACAACAATACGCCATTTAATGGGATTTCTGAAGCCCAGATCAGGGAAATGTACCATTGACGGTCTGGATTGCTGGGACAAAAGAGACCAGGTACAGGCAAGGCTGGGGTATATTCCCGGTGAGATCAGCTTTTTTGAAGATCTTTCAGGCACGGAATTTCTGAAATTCATTACAGAATACCGCAGACTTGGCACCCGGAGCCGCAAGGAAGAACTTCTGGAACGTTTTGAATTAGATCCCAAAGGAAAAATCAAAAAAATGAGCAAGGGCATGAAACAAAAGCTGGGAATCGTTGCCGCTTTTATGCATGATCCTGACATTCTTATTCTTGATGAACCAACCAGCGGACTTGACCCGTTGATGCAAAACCGGTTCGTTGATTTAGTCGCAGAAGAAAAAAAGCATGGCAAGACAATCCTGATGTCAAGCCATATGTTCGAGGAAGTTGAAAGAACCTGCGACCGCATCGGGATCATACGAAACGGCCGGATGGTGGCTGTTGACGATGCCGCAGCACTGCGCGAACGCCATACCCGCAAATACACCGTAACCCTTGAAAGCGAATCTGCCGCCGAGGCATTTGCCGGGGATTTTAACGGTATACGCAACGGATCGCAGGTTACTGTCACGACGAAGCAAAGTCTGGAAGAAATCTTTATGAATTATTACGGAGGTAAGAAACATGATGAACATGGCTCTATATAAACGCGAAATGAAAGGGAGCATAAAACTGCTGGTCATTTTCGGCGCTGTCATTACCCTGTATGTTTCCATTATTATCAGTATGTATGATCCTGAGATGATGAAAACACTGGACAGCTTTGTGGAAGTCATGCCGGAACTGATGGCCGCTGTCGGCATGAAGGAAAATGCTGCGTCCCTTCTCGGATTTATGGTATCTTACCTTTACGGCTTCATACTGCTGATTTTTCCAATGGTGTTCTGCATCCTGCGCGGAAATGCCCTGATCGCAAAATATGTGGACCGGGGCTCCATGGCTCTGCTTGCCGCCGCACCGGTCAAACGGCATACCATTGCATTTACGCAGGTGAGCGTACTCATAAGCGGAATCCTGACGCTTACACTTTACAGCTCGGTTCTGGAATTGATCTGCGCCGGAAGCGGTTTCCCCGGAGAGTTAGACGCGGCCTCTCTTTTTCTGTTGAACGGCGGACTGCTGTGCCTGCATTTGTTTATCGGCGGTATATGTTTTCTTGCTTCCTGCGTATTTTCCGATACAAAGTACAGCATTGCACTCGGCGCCGGAATCCCGGCATTTATGTATGTTTTACAGATGCTGGCAAATGTCGGTGGAAATGCGGAAAAAGCAAAGTATTTCACATTTTTCACCTTGTTTGATCCGGACGGTATCATTGCCGGTGAAAGCAGTGCAGCAGCCGGAGCGCTTACCCTTCTGGCCGGCGCCATAGTGTTATATGCACTTGGAATTGTGATATTTGAAAAAAAAGACCTGCATCTCTAAACAAACGACATGCAGATCTATTCTCTCTATCGAAGCATAAGTCTACCATTATGTCACTGTTTACATCGTACATACAGTGGCATAACCGGTAGCAAAGCAGTAACTTTTCTTCCACTTCCCCCGGCCAGATATATTTTTATAATGCCGCGTCATCTGTCCCCTTGCTCTGCTATCCACCCTGTCAGATCACAGATCAACTGCCTCGTGCGCAGGTCGGCCTTCATGGTTCCTCAGGTATAATCTCAACACTTCCTACATGCTCTCCGGCATAAAACAGCAGATTATACCGGCCCTTTTTATCAAGATCAACTGTATATTCCCCGTCGGGATTTCTTTCATCAAAATAAACCGTTTCTCCCACTTCCCCCAATATACTATGTCTGACAATCTTCAGCCTGAGTTTTCCGCTTCTCGTTGCACACGAAACTGACAGCGTCACTGGTCCGTCTATTTCAAATCCGGTGCTCATCGGATTCGCTGAACAGCCATTGCTATGGTAACGGATGCTTTCGGGCCAGTTATTTTCTATCTCATCCACTCCAATATCCTCTATGTCTGCCAGTGTGTCCTCAACTCCCATCTCCGCAGAATCCAAGTCCTCTATGCACTCCTGACTTTCCAGATCTTCTTCCATTCCGGCTGCCTCCGGTTCCATAATGCCCGTAAACCTCACACTGGCATCTGCTTTCATCTTAATCCTGAAATCACATATGGCAGATTCCCCATTGCCTGCAAAATGAATACTTCCTTCACCTTCCATTACATCCACCTGCATATCAATTTTCTTGTCTGTGTCTTCCGCAATCAAAGTTTCTGTCCCGTCCGGTGCCGTATAAACCAATTGGAGATTTCCCCGCCTGCACTCTATAAAACCTGTAACGCTTACACCGCCTCCGCCCTCCTCCGCTGTCAGATAAGTAATCACGCTGTTGTAATCATCTGCCGCCTGACGCAGCGTTCCTTTCACCTCACAGACATCTTCATCCTGATCCATACTGTAACGCTCATAATAGCTTGTGTGAACGCCAAAGATCCCTACTGCTGATTCCATATCTGCATCTTCACCAGACATCGATATTCCAAATCCGCAGCCGGAAAGAAACATACAGATAATCAACGACAAAACTATTATTTTCTTCATTTTTCCCTCCATTCCGTACCTTCGCATATTCCTGGCTAACTTTGCGAGATCCGCTTCGCGGACTCGGATAAGCGGTGGAATTTCCTACACCACAAAAAAGCCTTATGCAAGGTCAACTCGTATACACAATCACAGCAGAAAATGCAGTCTCAACTGTAAACTGCTCTTTCGCAGCTTTATTAATATAACGAGCCGGAACAGGAAATATCTTCAAACAAATGATTCAGATCGCGGATCAACTGCCTCTGCCGCGCCTGCTTCATTCCGCTCCCGCATTCCACACATGTACATCCAGAATCCACACTTCCCTGTTGACCGCCTCCGGCATTTCCGTCTGCGTCCCGTCCCCCGGACTGTCCTGGGCTGTGCTGCTCGTCCGGCCGTCGAAGTTGGCATCGATCATCGGGATCAACTCTCTGCTGCCGTCCGCGAAAGTATACTCCACGACCGCCGTACCGTTATCGAAGATCGACGCCTCAGCCGTGCCGCCGCTCAGATTCATAATGTACGGTGCCGCCGTCTCCGGACTTCTGTATACGGCATTGCGGTCGTTCCCGCCGTTTTCCGCGTCGTACTCTGTCTGGTAGTTGATCGCATCCACAAATCCCCGTTCCACATAATCAACAAAATGGTGTGCTCCCTCACCCCAGTATGCGTCCCTGTACTCCGCCTCCGAGGCAATGCTGTCCAGATAAGTCAGTCTGCTGTCCGTCACCCGGTATTCGGAATGATTCTGCTCACTATCATTTCCGCTCTTTATTTTCTGAAAAGTGATCTCCTCTTTCCAGACAGTCACATGGGGATCGGATGTCCATGCATAATAGCGGATTTCCGCCGTTCCCTCGTCTTTACCCTCTCCCGTCGGCACCGTCCGCCAGAACTCGTCGGGCCATGGGCTTGACATACCGAAAGTATACTCCCCGCCTGCTTTCTCCAGCATAGGCAGCTTCTCAAAAGCTGTTTCCTCATCAATATACATTCCGACGATCGCCTCTCCGTCCCGGCTGCACCATGCATTCGCATAATCCATGACAACCCGGTCCTTCTCTCCCAGTCGGAGCTGCTCCTCCGCCTCATCATTGCCGGCAGGATTGATGGAAAGCCCTACAGCCACGAAAAGCAGCACAGCTGCCAATACAGCAACCGTCATAAACGCTCTCTTCCGATACGCCAGAATATTGCGGACGCGGTCTTTGATCCTGCCTTCTCCGAATGCCGGCGGGCAGCTCCCGGTCTGCGGCGTATCGCAGGATAAGGCCACCAGCGCGCGGGAGTAATCCTGCCGCACATCCGTGCCGAGTCTGCGCACGACAGCCTCATCGCAGGACATTTCCATATCATGCTCCAGCAGTGCAAAAGCGAGCCATGCCAGCGGATTAAACCAGTGAATGCACCTTGCCAGCCATGCCAGAAGTTTCACCAGATAATCCTTTCTGGCAGCGTGTACGCGCTCATGTGCCAGCACAAACGCACGTTCCGCCGCCGGCAGACCAGCCGGCAGATAGATACGCGGGCAAAACACACCGAACACGAACGACGAGAAAAGCCCGTCCACCTCATAGATCCCTTCCTCCACACAGACGGCTCTTTGCAGGAAACGGCGCAGCCGGTATGCCGACCAGATTCCGTAAACGATCAGGAAAACCATGCCCGCAAGCCAGATCCATGCGCCTGCCGCCAGCAAAGTCTGCGTGCGGGTGCGCACGCCCGGCTGCACCTGTGCCCCGGCCGGCAGAATACCGGTTTCCTCACTCTGGTTTCCTATGCCCTGTGTCAATGCGTCCGCTCCTTCCTGCCATACCGCCCCGTCCGATGACCGCAAACCCGCAAGGTTCTCCTGTGAGATCACATTCGTATCCATCCGCAGCAGGCTGAAACTGCTGGAAAACGTAACAGGACACAACAGCCGGAACAGCACCACGCTCCACAGTAGATAGGACAGGATTTTCGGCTGCTTTTTCAGGAAAAAACGAAGCAGAATCACCGCCGCAATGCAGTAGCCCGCCGTGAGGCTCATATTCAGGATCGTTATAAAAATTGTCGTAATATTCATTTCGTTCGTCACACCCTTCGTTATTTATTTCGCTGCCTGTCCTGTTGTTCGAACAATGCCTTCGATTGACAAAGGCACCTTTATGCCGGGAAACGTCCGCTCTCCGTTTTGTATCCCTTTCATCTTGCAGTGTACTCGTCGATCAGTTGTTTGATCTCCGCCGCCTGCTCTTCGGTCAGCTTCTTGCCGCCCATAAAAGCCGTCAGAAACCGCGGTATGGAACCGCCGAAAGAATCCTCCACAAATTTCCTGCTCTTGAAACCGTAAAACTCCTCTTTGGATATAAGCGACGTCACTTCCGCCTTTTCATTCTGAAAAATCCCTCTGTCACACAGCTTCTTCAAAACCGTATAGGTAGTGGATTTCTTCCAGTTAAATTCCTTCTCACATAATCTGACAAGCTCCGGCGAGGTTATCGGTTCCCGCTGCCAGATCAGTTCCGCAAACCGCGCTTCCGTCTCCGCGAGCCTGTATTCCTTTTTATTTTGTTTCATACATAAGTTGCTCCTTTTTTTGCTTTTGGTCTACTGTTTATAGACTGTATATTCAGTCTACTATTGATAGACTGGTTTGTCAACAGCTTTCGGGTTGTTTCAAAAAGCTCGTTTCAAAAAAGCTGCAAAATAATTGAAAAGCTTTTTTATGAGTACGATTTTATGAGCACAATGCAAATCATTGCAAAACAAATTCATCTATTTTATTGACATTGTTTGCATTTATTGCATATAATAATTATAAAGGAACTCCGGTCTTAGTATCACCATGCACACCGGCATTCCTCTCAACTTCACCTAATAAGGTTGATCTGTTACCCTAATACTGAAAGGAGCACTCTTTTATATGGCAACTACAAATATTAATGTTCGCGTTGATTCTACTTTAAAACAGGAAGCAGAGGCACTTTTTATGGATTTAGGTTTAAATATGTCCTCTGCAATTAATATGTTTCTGCGCTCCGCAATTAACCATAATGGTATTCCGTTCGAAGTAAAGCGGCCAGCACCTAATGCAGAAACAAAGGCCGCACTGAATGAATATGAAGAAATGCAAAAAAATCCCGACAAATACAAGCGTTATGGATCGTTTGACGAAATGATAGACGAGGTACTTGCAGATGCTTGAAATCGTTCCTTCCAATCAGTTTAAAAAAGATTTGAAACTTGCAAAAAAGCGCGGCTGTAATATGGAACATCTAAGAGATGTTGTAAATACGTTAGCTCAAGAACAACAACTGGGGCGAAAATACCGCGATCATGGATTAACGGGCAATTATGACGGATTTCGGGAATGTCACGTGGAACCGGATTGGCTTCTCATTTACCGAATCAATCATAAATCACTTGAATTATTTCTGTTTCGCACCGGCACACATTCCGACCTGTTTTAAAATACTTTGCATAGAAAAAAATGTTCACTTACAGAAGCGTACTAATGCCAAGGCTGTAAAAATGCCCCGGATAATTCCCGAATGGTTAAGTGAAGCGGCTATTACTCTTGATCTTAGCTTTTCTTTTTACAGGTGCTTCATGCAGCTTTCATGCAGAAAGCAGGAGCAAATTTTCAAGATTATCTGTGATCCCCAACAAAGAAAAACAGAAATCAGGTGCTAAAAAGAGCCTGCACGATCTGCATGGTCATTTTTAACACCTGATTTTAAATACTTCAACCAATATTTTCATTCAATGAAATCATGTAAGACTGCACAATAACAACATTTCTAATATTCCTTCTTATCCAGCCCCATCCGCTCGATGATCTCCTGAATCTTACGGTATACCAGCTGCTCGTCGATCGTGAGGAGCTTCCTGTTCTCCATGGTGATCTGTCCGTTAATGATAACCGTATCGACCTCGGAGCCGTTCGCGGAATAAGACAGGCCCGCGATCAGATTATTTCTGGGTGTCAGGGACGGCGTATTCAGGTCGAGAATCGCCAGATCAGCCTTCTTGCCCACTTCAATACTTCCGATTTCTTTTTCCATGCCAAGCGCCTTCGCCCCATTGATCGTCGCAATGCGGAAGCCTTCTTTGGCGCTCACACACTGAGGTGTTCTGCCGGTTCCTTTATGGATCAGCGTAAGCAGGCTCAGTTCATGGAACATATTCAGGCAGTTGTTGCTGGCCGCGCCGTCCGTGCCGAGGCATACGTTGATACCCTTCTCCAGCATACCGACCACCGGCGCAAAACCGTTACCGAGCTTCATATTGCTGGCCGGATTGGTTACCACACTGACATGCTTCGCTTTCAGAATATCCATATCCGCCTCGTCGATCTGTACGCAGTGCGCCGCAATGGCAGGCACATCAAACAGCCCGCATCTGTCCGCCAGTGCAATAGGACTGCAGCCGTATTTCTCCTTGATCTGTCCGATCTCGCTCTCGCTCTCCGACAAATGGATATGGATACCCATGCCGTTCTTCTTCGCCTCATTCGCAACTATTTTCAGATAGTCCTCGTCGCAGGTGTACGGTGCGTGGGGTCCTAACACAAACGAAAGTCTGTTGCAGTCCGCCGCCGCATCCCGTTCCTCGTAAGCCTGACGCAGCCGCATCTGTCCTGCTTCGTCATTACCGCTTCCCACCAGGCCGCGGCTGATCACCGCGCGCATACCGGATTCTTTGACAGCGCGGGTCGTCTGATGAATGTTCATCTGCATATCATTGAAGCAGGTGGTGCCGCTCTTCATCATCTCGATGATCGCCAGATTCGCGCCCCAGTATGTATCCTCGTCTGTCATCTGCTGCTCGATGGGATCGATGGTTCCGAACAGCCAGTCCATAAAGGACAGATCATCCGCCACATTCCGCATAAAGGACATGTAGGAATGGGTGTGGCAGTTCACCAGCCCCGGAATCACCAGCTTGTCCCTGCCGTCAATTACCTTGTCCTGGGTGAACCCTTCCGGTGCCTGCCCGATTCCCGTGATCCTGTCCTGTTCAATATAAATATTTGTCTCCCGCACTGCATCTTCTGCTCCCTGAGGCAGAACCGCCAGCGCATTCTTAATTACAATGCCCATGTTCTTGTTCCTCCGTTTCTGAGATGTATTCATCATACCATATTCTTTGTTTTTTTCCTATATGGATCAGGATGTGAAAAGGTGCATTTCACAATTTTAACAATGGTGTATCTGCCCCCATTCCCGTCGTAACAGTCTGTATTCCAGCCGCGTTTTCATTCTGCCGTCATGCCATTCCCAGTCCACATGTTCCGCCTCTTTGATGAGACCGCATTTTTGCATGACTCTTTCAGAACCCGCATTCTCCGCGAGGCATCCCGTGGTCACCCGATAAACATTGTCTTCCAGAAACGCAAATTCCAGTACCTTACGGAAAGCCTCCGTCACATAACCGTTGTTCCAGAACTTCGGGTAGGTAAAGTATCCCGCATGGACAATCTTGCCGGCCGGCGTCCCCGCTTCCACCGTATAGCCGGCGCTTCCGACCTGTTCATGGGAATCTTTTAATTCTATATGAAAAAAATAGAAAGTTCTGCCTTTTTTCTTAGCGTCCTGCAGTACCTGGTCAAATTCCTCATCCGATTCCCGGCGTGTGGAAACCTTGATATCCTGCAGATAGTACATTGTCTCAGGATCACTTTTTAATCTGAAATAATCGTCTCTGTCGCTCTCCTCATAATCCCGTATGATAAGGCGTTCTGTCTCTAATCGCATTACCGGTTCTCCTTTTGTAAAATTTTCCTCTCAGGCGGCATATGCCTGAAAAACCATGATGTGTCTTTACCGCTGCTCACTATTGTAACCGAAAATTCCGCACTTTACAATTACACGGCAAAACGTTAAACTGCCTTGCAGACAGCAGTGGTCCTGGATTTTTCGTATCTTAAAATTATACACTAACCCCCATGATTCCGCTCTGCAGAATCTCATAATCCCTAGACAAGCAAGCCCTAGACAAGCAAGCTTGTCTGGGAGAATGCCGTATTTCAGGCATTCTCCTGCGTAAAAAAAGTAATTTGCTTCGCAATATTAACAAAACGAACAAGTTCGATTGCGAGATCCGCTTCGCGAACTCGGATAAGCGGAGGAATTTCCTATACCATAAAAAAACGAGCATAGCTCGTTTGCGAGATCCGCTTCGCGGACTCGAATAAGCGGAGGAATTTCCTATACCA